>ENA-ORXR01000449-ORXR01000449.1-marine-metagenome-genome-assembly--contig:-NODE-449-length-56312-cov-13.169663_pt1 | contig 56312 bp, 52 predicted proteins | sample MGYA00237866_ERZ511479 | MGnify/ENA metagenome assembly ERZ511479 | reverse complement strand
TGGTGGCTCAAGGCTTTTTCAGCGCTTTCAATCGTCTTCTTCCTCTCGGGATTTGGACTCGCCATTCTGAGACTTCTCAGCACACTTAAACGTCGCCGCCTAACCAAGATTGGAGGCTGATCATGGTCTCAACACTTCCAAATACGCAGAGTGACCCATTATTTGGCTCAAATCACTTCACCCCCATTCGATGGGTCTTGGCTGGCTTCGTAGCCCTTGGCCATTTTTGGCTAACCACTGAAGGTCATGAGCCTTTCCGCATTTATCAATGGACGGGTGGCTATATGGCCGTGAACGGTTTTTTTGTGCTCTCTGGATTGCTCATCATGAAGAGCCTCGCGACACGAAATGACTTGAAGTCCTATGCAGTTTCTCGGCTCCTTAGGATTTATCCGGCTCTAATCGCCCTCATGGTAGCTTTCATATTCATCTTCTCAACCGTCTTTTCAAAACCGGGCGGCCTGCCTAACCTGGCCTCACTAGATACATGGTCTTATGCGCTGCGGGTGATATTGATGGGGGACCCTGAAGGCGCTCCGGGCGGAATATTCATGGGTAATGTTGAGCAGGACTTTAATGGTCCGCTTTGGACGATCAGGTATGAACTGGCGGCATATGTTTTAGCCGCCTTCGCCTTCGCGATAGGTCTCGCAAAACGCTTATGGACAACTGTGGTCATGCTTGTAGCGGTCCAAGCCATCTATCTACTCGCGCCTTTAGCGGTGGATGTTTCAGCCCTGCCGGCGTCTTTATGGCCTTTGTTTAGACTGTCAGGCTGCTTCCTTCTTGGCATGGCCCTTTGGCACTGGCCAGCAGGCCGCAGACCGCCTTGGTGGAGTATTGGGGTTGTCGCTATTCTATTCGCCGTCTTTGGCGCGGGCTTTGCGGGAGAGCTACTTGCAACACTTCTACTCACAGGGCTGATGTTGAGACTGGGGCTTTCGCGCCGTCAATTTAAGCCGCTGCTCAAACTGCCGGATTACTCATACGGCATTTACATTTGGCATTACCCAATTATCCAAGCGGTGCTATTCTTCATCCCGGGTTTAGGGCCATTTGAAATCATGGCGATTTCAACACCTCTGTTCATTCTGTTCGCCGGGCTGTCGTGGCACGTCATTGAGAAGCCTGCGTTGAAGCTTAAATCTAGGGCCACATGAATACGATATGCCTTATGACCCACTTTGACAAAATACAGCCCTATTGTAGATAGGTTAGAGAGCGTCAAAGTTTTCGATTCTAGTCAATTTTGAGATTCATTTTGGATACTTTGTGAGATTCTTTTTGACATTGATGTCTTAATAAGTTACTGAAATATATAGATATTTAAGAAAGGTGTGAGTCCTGCTTGCGGAGCCACCATCTTCCCGAGTGGAAACCCCCTAACTCATTCAAATCGAAATAAACTTTAATCTGGGTAAGATCCACTTTTTGTCCGTCGTTATATAAAATGGCACAGATTATGGGCCAGGCTCAGAGAGACTTTGCTCACCTCTTTGATTGATATTTAAGCGACGGCTTTGCGGTCTTGCAAGCGTCGATGTTCGATTGTTTTCTTTTTGATCCTTTCTCTGCGGTTTAAAATGGATTGAGCTCTGCCGAAGTGGACATCAGCAGGCGTGACGTTCGTCAGGCTCTCGTGATAGCGTTCGTGATTATAATGCTCCACGAAGCTTTCGATCTGGCGCTCAAGGTCTTCGGGTAGGAAGTAATTTCCTACAGCACACGGTTTTTAAGCGTCTGATGCCATCTCTCGATCTTGCCTTGTGTCTGCGCCCTCTCGGCGATGCAAGAGCATCACCTGTCAGGTTAAAGATGATATGGTGCGCCCCTGGCATGGCTCATTCCGTGGTCGTTGATGTAGTCAGCCAGCTCGCCTGAGATATAGCTGGATCCATTGTCTGACAGCAGGCGCGGTTTGTGAACGACGTGTGCTTGATCACAGCCAGAAGCCTCGAGCGCCATGTTCAACGTGTCTGTCACGTCAGATGTTTTCATTGTGGAGCACAGTTTCCAGCTAATGATGTAACGCGAGAAGTCATCAAGCACCGTCGATAAGTACATCCAACCCCAACCTATTATATTGAAGTAGGTGAAGTCTGTCTGCCAGAGTTGGTTTATGGCCGTCGTCTTATCCCTGAACTCATTGGCCGCTTTCATCACGATAAAGGCTGGACTTGAGATCAGGTCAAGCGCCTTCAGAAGACGGTAGACTGAGCTTTCAAAGACAAAGTAGCCTTTGGTATCTGTGAAGCGAACAGCCAGTTCACGCGGCGAGAGCTCGGGTATATCAAATGCCATATCCAGCAGTTCGGCTCGGATCTTATCTGATATTTTATTCCAGACACGCCCCGGATGCGGCGCACGGTCCACAAGACCATCTTCGCCATGTTAAAGGTAACGATCATACCAGCGATAGAAAGTTCGGCGTTGCACACCAGTTTTATCCAAGGTCCATTTGGCTGGGCGCGATGAGCGTTCCACCATACGGATAATCTCTAACTTTTCTGAGGCCGCCCTCTCGGCATTTGCTGCGCAATTGCGTGCCGGGTAATAGATATCTCATTCTTCGTCGTCCCCATCTGCGATCATCCTTTTTTTACGCAGACGGTTCTCAAGAGTCAGTTCAGCGACACATTTCTTCAGCTCTCTTGCCTCGGACCGCAGTCGTTTGACTTCGGTTATCACTCTCGCCCATGCTACGCATAACCTGCCGTGCAGTGGTTGGCTTGGCGGGTGATGTCGCAGGCCAAGCGTTTCTTCCCAGCCTCTAGAAAGTCCTTCGACCATTTGTAATACGGGCCTTGGGAAATTCCTTCTTGCCGGCAGAGCTCAGCGACACTCTCTTCACCGCGCAGGCCATCCAGCACAATGCGGGTCTTCTCCTCGGCTGAATACTGCTTACGGGTCTTACGTTTGATGTCTTTGACGATACGCTCGCCGGACGTTGATTTACTTTGTCTCATCTTTCTCTCCATGAGAATGAAGATGAGCGAAAAGTCTCTCTTAGCTTAGACCCAAATATGTGCCATGTGCGCTGACGTCAGACAAGACCATAGACTCATTACTATGGCAAATCGCAAACTAATTCGTGATAATTTAGTCAGTTGGATATGCAAACTAACAACCTAGGACTTCGCCTCCGCTTGACCTTTAGCAAGAACAAGCGTGAAGATTTATCGTATGAAAACTCATGCTAAACCGCCCCCATACTGAGTTTATTCACGCCCAACTCCTGCCTTGGCGCCGCATTGGTACGGAAGCCGCACGGCCAGATGCAGAATATAAATTCCTGAGCCGAGATAATGACACGGGTGCCTGTAGCGCGCTTATTCGCTATCCTGCGGGCTGGTCGAAAACAGGCACGGAATATATCACCGCCGATGAAGAATTTTACGTCCTTAGCGGCGAGATAGAAATCAATGGCACGCATTTCGGCTTTGACAATTACGGTTTTCTCCCTGCTGGGTTTCCGCGGGAGTCTATGTCGGTGCGCGCGGGCGCAGTCGTGCTCACCTTTTTCAGTGCGGAACCGACCATCAAAGCAGGCAAGACAGAGTGGGACGAAAGCCGTCTCGTAAGTAAAATAGACGCGCTGCATATGCCGTGGGATATGTCGCTTAATGATCCAAAATTGGCGCATTTGGGTATATCGCGCAAAGATCTGCGCAAAGACCCTGTCACTGGCGAGCGCACATTCCTGTCAATGATATTGCCGCACTCTGAACCGCCAGGGTGTGAAGGGCCGCAAGAAAGCCACCCTATAGTTGAAGAGGCTTATGTTATCTCGGGCTCGCTGACGGGGCCTCAAGGCACAATGGAACCGGGGGCCTATTTCTGGCGACCGCCGACCATTCCGCACGGACCGTTTGGCACGCGCTGGGGCTGCGTAAGTCTCATTCGTTTTGTCGGTGGCGAGCATAAAAATGTTTGGTCAGAAACCAGTGCGCCCTTTGATTTTGACGCCCCTTATGATCCTATATTGCCAGACGAGCTGAGCACTTTTGCCTATGCGCCATGGACCCCGCCGCCGCGCTATTAGTCTTAGTCTGCCACGTTTATTAGAGGGACCTCGTTCTCCAAAGCTTAAATTATATTGTGCTTACCAGTCCCGTTGACCCTTCGACATCGTCAAGCCTGCGACACGTGATTTATTCAACAAAATAAATCAAGTGCCTGCCTGACAACCATCACGTTAAATCAATAGAAACAGACACTTAACAGGCATATGAGTTGCATGATTAGCTCCATCTAAACACGGCGTTTCATTATTGGAATGCCCATTTCATCGGAGGCAAAAATGAAACTTATCACGAACTGGACAGAGGATAATTGTCGTAAATATGGCAAGGAAGTTATGTCTGTGGAGCACGCTTTAAATGATAGCGGGCTTTTTACAGATGAAGCTTTGGCCGCAATGATTGACGCGCACCCAAACCACTTGATCGATGTTTTAGCCGTCCCGAATGGCCACGAATATCAAGACTATAAAGATCAGCAGCTCACAGTCGATTTTCGCGGAGCAGATGGAAAAACCCTTGTCGCAGCTGCAAAGGCCGGAGATATATGGATTAATGTGCGTGAAGTTATGAACACGCAACCCGCCTATATGGCCTTATTGGACCAGCTACATAGAGAACTAGAAAGCAACGCCGGTAAAAACAAAGATCGGCGGAATTGCCGAGGCGGTATACTCATTTCGTCACCGACGGCCCGCACTCCGTATCACAGTGATCCGACCATGACCCATCTTTGGCATATTCGCGGACATAAACGCGCCTATGTCTATCCGATGAACCAAAATTATCTACCGGATAGCGCGTTTGAGGCAATCGTGCTGGGTGAGGCTTCAGAAGATGTTCCCTATAAGCCAGAATTTGACGACGCCGCTGTAATCGCCGATCTTCACGGCGGAGAAATGATTTCCTGGCCGCACCGTTCTCCTCACCGCGTCGAGAATGTCAGCTTTTGCGTGTCGATGGTGATGGAGTTTTCAACCCAAGAAAGCGCCTTCATTAATGCCGGCATGTTGACTAACGGTATTTTAAGACGCCGTTATGGCCGCAATCCAAGCTGGGAGCAGGCTTCGCTATTTGAGCGCGTTTGTAAGTCTTTGTCGGGGCGCATCTTGCAGAAATTGGGGGCGCAAAAAGCCTACAAACGCACTGACCTGGTAAAGTTTAAATTGGACCCCAATGCTCAGGGATTTTTGCAGATGGTCAAGACGCCTTATCACCGTGTTTTCTAAGGCACCCGCCCGCTGCCGCTCTTTTGCAAAACTGATCTTGGTCAAAATTCACGGCCACGCATTCGAAAAAAGGACTTTGTTATGCCCCAATCAAATCTTCAGATGACGCAGCCTGCATCTATACGGAATCAGTCCGTCTCCAGGCCTGCGCCTTTTCAGCGGTTCCAAGACTGGTTTAATCAAGCAGATAAGCACCCGCAGATTAGAGAAGCCAATGCCATGAACTTGGCGACGGTATCATCAGCGGGCCTTCCAAGTAATCGTATGGTCTTGCTAAAAGACTTTAGCCCGGCAGGCTTTACATTTTACACAAATCTCGAAAGCCACAAAGGCGAAGACCTAAAGTCTAACGCGAATGTTGCCTTGTGCTTTTATTGGGAAGCTTTGGGAAAACAAATTCGAATAGAGGGGCACGCTAAACCTGTAAGCCCTCAAGATGCGGATGCATATTTTACGACCCGCCCTCGCGGTAGTCAAATTGGAGCTTGGGCCTCTGCTCAATCCCGTCCTCTTGATCGCCTTGGGGACCTCACCGTTAAGATTGCCCAGCAAACTACGCGCTTTGGCGTTGGCCCTATACCCCGTCCACCCTTTTGGTCGGGATTTTGTGTGAAGCCGCGCGCTATAGAATTTTGGAAACGCGGCAAATTTCGTGTCCACTCACGCGATCATTATTCAATTTGGCCTAATCAAAGCTGGAGACACACTATTCTGTCTCCGTAATTCAATCTGGATGATGTCATCCAGATTAATCGCAACCGTAGCATAGGAGGTTTCAATGCTCGCACTCGCACAAAAAGATATTCACCGTCCCCTGAGGCTGCACCCCAGTCTTGTCTGCCATGAAGTCTTCAGCCCCATGCCTCGATTTGATGATTGGTTTCAAGAAGTCGATCTTAATAAGCAAATTTCTGATGCCCGCACGGTCAACCTTGCGACGGTTTCAGCAACAGGCCAGCCAAGTAACCGGATGGTGACAATGAAAGATTATGACAGCGAAGGCCTCGTGTTTTTCACTAACCCTACAAGCAATAAAGGCCAAGACTTAACAGCCAACCCTAAAGTCTCACTATGTTTCTTTTGGGAACCGCTTAATCGACAAATCCGTATCGAAGGATTGGTTGAATTTGTCAGCTGCGAAGTGGCAGATGCCTATTTTTCCAAACAATCCCGGCAAGAGCAAGTTCGAGCCTGGGTCTCTGAACAATCCCGAACGCTGGATAATTTGGCGCAATTGAAGCGGGATGTGGAGCGCATCACACAAGAATTTGAATCTTTACGCATTCCGCGTCCTGCATCGTGGTCGGGATATAAGGTCAAGCCGCACACAATCGAATTCATGCAGCGCGAAGCTCACGGGCTAGATACGCGCGAAGTTTATCAACTTGCGGCTAATAGCGGCTGGACACGGGAATGTTTGTCCCCATGACAAGAGGTATACTCATATGAGCACAAACTCGGAGCTAGTTCTCACCCGCAAAGAAATGCGGCGAGCCGGAGAAGAGGTCTTAGATCTCGTGATCGATCATTTTTTACACAATCATGAGCGGGCCGTCACAAAGCCTACGGACCCTGAGATGTTGACCCAATGGCTGGGTGAACCCATACCCGAATCTGCGATGGCATTGGGAGATGTCATTGAGGAGTTCAAAGACAAAGCGTTAAATACGATGACCCATTTGGATCATCCACGCTGTTTTGCCTTTGTCCCAAGCCCCAATAATTATGTCAGCGCTCTCGCAGAATTTATGTCCTCGTCATTTAATATATTTGCCGGAGCTTGGCTCGGCCCCTCGGGTGTTGCCGCGATTGAGATGAAGTCCATTGACTGGCTTAAATCTCTTATTGGCCTGCCCAAAGAGTCAGGCGGGCTTTTCGTTAGTGGGGGATCAATGGCAAATTTGACGGCGCTCGCCGTTGCACGCCATATCAAGCTTCAAAACAACCCGACAAATGCCGCTGTCTATTTCTCTGACCAGACCCATTCATCGGTCCCCAAAGGCTTAAAAATATTAGGCTTTCAACCCTATCAAATCCGGTCGATAAAATCTGGTTTAGACATGCGTTTGCCTATGACGCGTCTGGCAGAAAAAATTGACGAAGATCGCAAGCGGGGCTTGGTTCCTTTTTGCGTCATTGCTAATGCAGGAACCACTAATGCCGGCGCCATTGACCCCATAGAAGAGTTAGTCGAGTTTTGTAAAGATCAAGGCCTATGGCTGCACGTTGATGGAGCTTATGGCGGTGCGACTGCGATAACGAAAAAAGGAAAGGCATTATTGAGAGGCATAGAAAAGGCCGACTCCATAACAATTGACCCTCATAAATGGATGTTCCAGCCTTACGAGATTGGATGTCTTTTGGTTAGAGACACACATCATCTCATGGAGGCCTTTAAAGTCACAGCAGAGTATTTGGATGTATTAGAAGATAATGGAGAGCAAACTAATTTTTGTGATCACGGCGTGCAACTCACGCGGGGATTTCGCGCACTCAAATTTTGGATGTCACTAAAAACATTCGGACTCGAAAATTTCCGTTCAGCTATAGATCAAGGGATAAAGAATGCGGAATATGTACAATCTCTATTTGAAGAACAACCGCAATGGGAGATCGTGACACCCGCCAGCATCGGCGTCATTAATTTCAGATTTAATCCGGGCCATGCTCTCCCGACCGATTTTCACACCCACTTATCGCGCGACATAATTCTTGACGGTTATGCCATGATTACGCCCACACGTATCAAAGATGTCGAAGTGTTGCGCATCTGCGCAATTAACCCGCGCACCACTCAAGACGATTTCAAGAAGACCGTGTCGAAGCTGACAGCAATGGCGCAAGCACGGCTTACGGCAGAGTGTGGCCGCTAATGACTGCAATTCTTTCGGCACGTTTTAGGTCTTCTGGAGTATTGATATTAAAGAAAGGATCAAAAGGTGTGTCTGGCCAAGACAACTCATCTTGCCCGAAGGTTTTTGAGACTTGATTGAGGCTAAGCTCACCTCGTCCTGCTGACGCCTTTAAAGATGGCAAACACGCTATAGGCCAAATGGCGCATAAAGGGTGAAGCCTACCGGACGAACTCGCAATTGTAACGCGCCCCGTTTGCTGCGCTGATGGCAGTAGCCAATCTACGAGATTAGGCGGCAGAAACGGCATGTCGCACGCGACTGAAATGATATAAGAGAATCCTTTTCTTTTGGCATAGTCCAGACCCGCGATAATGCCGGATAAGGGCCCATCAATATCAGGATTGTCAAGGATTTGAGTATAGCCGGGTGTTTTTACTTGATTGTAAGACCGGACTTGAACAAAAATTGGCAAATCCCAATCCTCAACACGGGTCAGCACATGCTCTATGAGGCGTTTACCACATAATTCGATGTCGGCCTTATGTCCGCCAATACGCCGCCCATTACCGCCCGCAACAATTAGAGTGCAGATGTTACTCATCAAAACTCAGGAGCGTTTTTCGAAGCTGTTCTGCCTCTGAAGGCTTTGAAATACTCATATCTAAACTTCTGAGCAAACCATCTCGAATTGAGTAAATCCAACCATGTATGGCCACGGACTGTTTACGTCGCCATGCATCCCGAACAAAAGGATTCCTGGACACGGCCAAGACTTGGGCTCTGACATTCTCTTCACACATCAGATTGATCCGCGTATCTAAATCCGTGATTTCGCCTAAGGTTTTACCGCGCCGCGCAGCGATATCGACAATGGGTTGGAGCCAATGATCGATCAGGCCGTACCGTTGTGATTCCATCGCGGCTTTTACTCCACCGCATCCATAATGACCGCAGACAATAATGTGCCTGACTCTCAAATTCTCCAGAGCATATTGGAGCACGGACAAAAAGTTAGTATCTTGCGCCGATGCCAGATTAGCGACATTGCGGTGGACAAATAACTCTCCCGGATCAAGCCCAACGATTTCATTGGCCGGCACGCGGCTATCAGAACACCCTATCCATAAATATTCGGGATGCTGCTGCGCCGCAAGTCGCTGAAAGTATTGTGGATCAATGCGTACACGACCGCCCGCCCAGTCCAGATTATTATCTAAGAGATCTTCAATCATCCGGCTATTTGCCTTTCGTTTTCTTGAAAGGGTCGGATAAACCGCGTCTTGCAGCTAAGCGGCGGGCAAGAGACTTTTTATCCGCTTTCGTAAGACGCGATCTTGCAATTGGTAGCACTACGGCATTTTCCAAGGCGATATGACGCTGTTGAGACGTAACGAAAGTTTCAACAACATCTTTTGACTGACGGCTTGTCCCTAACCCTCTATTATTTTTAAGCGCTTGTTCTAAGACTGCGATGAGATTTTTCCCAAGATCCAGATCGGAAGCATGCTCTCCTGAGAGTTGCCCTAAAGTGCGCTCTAACCTGTCTTCCGGTTGACATCGACGCCGCAATAGGGGGAATAGGTCATCCTCTTCATCAATAATATGCAAGGGCATTTCGACCTTTAAGAATGTCAGGATTTCCTGAATCAAATTGACGTCCAAGATAACGGAGCCCGCTTGCTCGGTTAATTTTTGACATATCTGTCTGTGCCTATGGTGCTCAGCAAAAAACCAGAGGAGTGGTTCTTTTAGCAAGTCTTCCGGTGGGGACTCGATCTGAATGCCGTTAGCAGCACTGGTCATGGCACTTTCCTTCCGGTGGTTTATGAACGTGATGAACTCCAATATTTAAAGTGCGTCCGGGTTTTTTCTCCTCAGGAAATTGATGTTTTACAATGATAGCCAAACTGTCTGTCAGAGGATTATCACTGTCACGCAAACATGAAATAATTTTGGTCCAGGCATCATCATCAGCGCGGCTAATAAACGCCGGAACGGAGTCTCCTAATATGTCCTCGGGGGCGACGTTTTGACTTTCAGCTTTTTTAAAAATGACCGCCCGACTTTCATCGTCGAGTAGGTTGACGGCATTTTGGGGTTGATTAAATATATCTCCTAACACGAAACGTATTTTCCCAGCGCCATCACTCTCACGATCCAACTCACCCTCTGCGTTAATCGCCAAGCTGGGCGCATGAGCGGCATTCTCTGTCAAAAGACTGTCAACATATTTTGCCGCTGCGACCGTCCACGCCCGTACTTCCAACGTGGCCTCAATATGCTCCTGCACATGTTCAAATGGCAGGCGGCGACCGTCAACGCGGTGATCGAGTTTTAGAATATGCCATCCATGTTTTGATTTCACGGCCTGTGGTGCTATTTCTTCAACCTCTAAGGTCAACAGCACATCCCATATGTTGGCCAGAAGATCACCAGGCCTTAATTGGCCTAGGCTTCCGCCATCACTACTACTGGGACAATTGGAAACAGTGCGCGCCAATGAAAAAAACTTCTTTGGATTTTTCATAAGAAGGGCCAAAAGTTCAGTGGCCTGTTCTTGGGCTGCAATCCAGCTAGTCTCATCATCTTCGCGCGGTGCTATGAGGATGTGCGAGGCCTCTAAAAGCGGGGCTGTCGAAAACCCCTTGGGTTGCGAGTCGTAAATATTTCTTATCGCAACAGGATCTACTTCGTCCGGCTCTACCTCTTCACTCAGAACAGCACGAATAAGAGCTTCCTCTTTAGTTTCTTGCAAACCTTTTTCATTAATCTCCTGCTCAGGTGTGAGACCCATTTTTTCACCCTGCGCCAGAAGAACGGCCTTGGCAGCTAGTGCGCGCCCTGCCATTTGACGAGACTCTTTCATGCTGGGCGATTTGTGGTTCTGCATCTCTGACGCCAGTAAGGTTTCAGGAATTTCTACTCCGAAAAATACAGCTGAATGTGTGGAGCTCATGAGCGGCCTCCGGATTTTCGCGCTGCCATGTCGCGGCGTGTGCGAACAATCTGCCATCCACGACGGGGAAGATACCAAATGGGGGCTGACAACATGTGCACCAATCGGGTGAAGGGGAACACCAAAAAGATAGTTAAGCCTAAAGTAATGTGCAGTTTGAATATCCAGTGGACATCGGCAATGTGATTAGCCGCCCCAGGCCGCAGAGTGAATATGCGCTGCGACCACGACATAAACTTGACCATTTCCGAGCCATCCAAATGCTGGCCCGAAAACGGAATTGTTGCCAATCCAAGGATTAACTGAATAACTAAGAGCGCAAGAATAGCGATGTCACTAAAGTTTGATGTTTTACGAATTCTGGGGTCAAATAAACGACGATGGAGCAGCATGAGACCACCCGCCAGAGCAAACACAGCGGCGAACCCACCGACACCCATGGCCAGTATTTGTTTAGCACCATGGGTGATACGAAACAGTTCGAAGGCTTTAAGCGGTGTAAGCAATCCGACGACGTGACCAAAGAAGATGATAATCACGCCAATATGAAAGAGCACCGATCCCCAAATCAATTGTTTGCGTCGCAAAAACTGAGAGGAGCTTGAGCGCCAACTGTACTGCTCACGATCAAATCTCAAGACAGAACCAATTGCGAGGACTGTCAGGGCTATGTAAGGATAGACGCCAAATAAGAGCTGATCGATTGGGCCCGCAGTCGCTATTGTTTGAATGTGTTCAGTTGCCATGATGTGGCTCCTTTTTCAAAATATCTTTTGGCTTGCATCCGCCCAATTATGCGCCCGCTTGCATGCTGGAGACCATCGCCGCTGCTTTGGGACATCCATCGGACGGTGTGCCGGGTCCAAAAGTAATAGGTTCTTCCGCCCAGCTTTTATCCAGGGCTTCCAAGTCATCCGGGTCATCTTCTTCCATGGCCAAGAGGTCATCGAGAGCATCCTTATCCGCGGGACGATCTGATAGCGCCGTCAAAGCCCCAAAGATTGCGCGGTAACCGCTTTCCCGTTTTTTAAGACGTTCCCCAATAGCGGCAATCACATGTGCGGCCTCGCCAATAAGGGACGCAGCTTGCTCATCCGGCACAACAGAGAGAAACTCCAAAAAGATAGGTAAGTGATCCGGTAAATCACTGATCTCCATTTCCAAACCATGCGCTTTATAAAGCTCAACAAGGCCAACCATTGCGGGGCCGCGCTCACGGCTTTCGCCGTGCACATGTTCATAGAGATGCAGAGATAAAGTGCGCGAGCGATCAAATTGCTCAACATAGGCGGCTTGCGCTTCATAGAGATCACTAGATTCAATTTTTTTGGCAAGCTTCAAAAGGGCGCGTATAATTTTTTCAGGGATTAGACCTTCAGTCTTGATCGCCTCAACTATAGACACGGCATCTAACTGCAGTGGCGCCTCAGGATAAGATAAAAGGCGAGATAAAGCTCTGTAAGTAATAGCCATGATTAAGACTCCACAGGTAATTTAGGGGGTGTCATGTCAGCGGTTTTCGACCGTGACCGCTTATCTTTGCCAAAGAGACCAACTTCACTGTGTCCGCCGGAGCAGCCATTACCGAATGTAAAGCCACAGTCACCGCGCATTTGAAGCATGTCCTCTTTGTCTTCCCGGTGTGTCGTTGGGATAACAAAACGATCTTCATAATTGGCAATCGCCATATATTTATACATCTCATCAATTTGAGCGGCAGTCAGCCCAACCTTCTCGGCTGTGGGATGATCAATTACGCCATCAATTGACTTGGCCCGCATATATTTGCGCATGGCCATCATGCGCTCTAGCGCCAAGACAACCGGCTCTTCTTTGCCAGCCGTTAAAAGATTGGCGAGATATTTGACGGGAATTCGCATAGAGGCAACGTCCGGCATTTCATTATCGACTTCCAAAGCGCCTGCGGAAACAGCCGACTGGATCGGAGAGAGCGGCGGCACATACCAAACCATAGGCAGTGTGCGATATTCAGGGTGAAGCGGGAACGCCACTTTCCAATCCATCGCCATTTTATAGACAGGACTCATTTGGGCGGAGTTAATCCAAGCCTCAGGAATACCGTCCTCGCGAGCTTGCGCTATAATTTCAGGGTCATTCGGATCCAAGAACACATCAAGCTGGGCTTGATAGAGATTTTTTTCATCCGGCGTAGAGGCCGCTTCTTCGATCTTATCAGCATCATAAAGCAAAACGCCCAGGTAACGAATACGGCCAACACAGGTTTCGGAGCAAACAGTGGGTTGTCCGACTTCTAATCGCGGATAACACAATGTGCATTTTTCCGATTTACCGGACTCCCAATTGTAATAGACTTTTTTGTAAGGACAGGCCGAAACGCACATACGCCATCCCCGGCACTTATCCTGGTCAATCAGAACAATGCCGTCTTCTTCGCGCTTATAAATCGCGCCGGACGGACAAGCCGCAACACAAGTCGGGTTCAAGCAATGCTCGCAAAGGCGCGGCAAATACATCATGAAGGTTTGTTCAAACGCCCCATAGATTTCTTTTTCAATGCCTTCAAAATTATAATCGGCACTGCGGCCTTCAAATTCACCGCCAAGAATTTCTTCCCAGTTTGCGCCCCATTCGATTTTCTCCATACGCTCGCCTGTGATTTTAGATCGAGGACGAGCCGTCGGAAATGCTTTCATTTCAGGCGCGGTTTGCAAGTGAGCATAATCAAAATCAAATGGCTCATAATAGTCGTCGATTTCAGGCAAATCAGGGTTGGCAAAAATCTTGGACAGGATGCGCCATTTCGCCCCCATTTTAGGCTCGATCTTACCGTTTTTTTTGCGCTTCCAGCCACCATTCCAGCGTTTCTGGTTTTCCCAATCTTTAGGAAAACCAATGCCAGGCTTAGTTTCAACATTGTTGAACCAGGCATATTCAACGCCTTCACGGCTGGTCCAAACATTCTTACAGGTCACGGAACATGTATGGCACCCGATACACTTATCGAGGTTCAGAACCATTCCAATTTGAGCACGGATTTTCATTCTGCTGCCTCCACGTTGGACGCCGGTTCATCTAACCAATCGACCTTATTCATTTTACGAATGACGATAAATTCATCGCGGTTTGAGCCCACAGTGCCGTAATAATTGAAGCCATAGGAAAGCTGGGCATAACCCCCAATCATATGTGTGGGTTTGAGGATTGTGCGGGTCACAGAGTTATGAATGCCGCCGCGATTACCGGTCAGTTCTGACCCGGGCGTATTCACCTGTTTTTCTTGAGCGTGATACATGAAGACTGTGCCTTCACGAATACGCTGCGAGACAACCGCGCGAGCGGTCAAAGCGCCATTGGCGTTAAACACCTCGACCCAATCATTATCGATCACGTCTACCCGCTTCGCATCGGTCTCGCTAATCCAAACAACGGGACCACCGCGGTTCAATGTCAGCATCAAAAGATTGTCAGAATAGGTTGAGTGAATACCCCATTTTTGGTGTGGTGTTAGAAAATTGAGAGTAATCTCAGGATTGCCATTGGGCTTTAAGCCTTGGACATGCGTCGTCTTTAAATCGACTGGAGGTTTATAGACCACGAACCCTTCGCCAAAGGCGCGCATCCAATCATGATCTTGATAGAGCTGTTGACGCCCAGATAGTGTGCGCCATGGGATTAACTCATGCACATTGGTATAGCCCGCATTATAGCTAACATGTTCGCTTTCAATGCCTGACCAAATAGGTGAGGAAATGATCTTTCGTGGCTGGGCTACAATATCACGGAAACGGATTTTTTCGTCCTCTTTCGGCTCTGCCAAATGGGCATGTTCGCGTCCTGTCTGCTTTTCAAGAGACGTCCAGGCTTTGACAGCGACTTCGCCATTGGTTTCAGGTGCGAGCATGAGAATTGTTTCACAAGCATCAATGGCGCTGTTGATTTGAGGCTGCCCTTTGGACACACCCTCTTTCAAGACGGGACCGTTGAGAGACCGCAAGTTCGCGACATCTGCTTTTGTGTCCCAGCCAATGCCCTTGCCACCATTTCCGACTTTTTCAAGGAGTGGGCCGAGCGAGGTAAACTTATCATAGATTTGCGAGTAATCGCGCTCGACAATACTAATCTGAGGCATCGTCTTGCCAGGAATTGGATCTATCTCGCCCTTATACCAGTCCTTCACACCCGAAGCCTGAGCTAGTTCCCCTGCACTATCATGCTGGATAGGCGTAAGAACAACGTCCTCTTCAATACCCAATACTTCGCCGGAGATTTCAGAGAAGGTTTTAGCCAGACCCTTAAAGATGTCCCAGTCAGAGCGAGATTCCCATGCCGGATCGACCGCTTTGCCTAAGGGGTGAATGAAGGGGTGCATATCAGACGTATTGAGATCGTTCTTCTCATACCAGGTCGCAGTTGGCAGGACGATGTCAGAGTAAACGGCGGTCGTTGACATGCGGAAGTCGATACAAACCAAAAGGTCTAGCTTACCTTCGGGCGCTTCTTCATGCCATTTAACATCTTGAGGTTTATCGCCTCCGGTATCACCCAATTCTTTCCCCTGAATACCGTGATCCGTTCCGAGGAAATGTTTGAGGAAATACTCATGACCTTTGCCGGACGAACCTAACAGATTTGAGCGCCAGACAAACATATTGCGAGGCCAGTTAGCTTCATCATCCGGGTCCATACAAGACATTTCCAGACTACGGTCAGAGAGGCTTTGAACCACATAATCTTTCGGGTCCATGCCTGCCTTTTTGGCGTCAGCCGCCAAATCGAGAGGGTTTGTCTTCAGCGCAGGTGCTGACGGCAACCAGCCCATACGTTCTGCTTTAGCGTTATAGTCAATGAAACTGCCGGACCAGTCACTTTTCGGCGCGGTCGGTGAGAGGATTTCTTTTACATCAACGGTTTCATAGCGATATTGATCAGTATGAGCATAGAAGAAGGATGTTGAGTTCTGCTGACGCGGAGGACGCACCCAGTCCGTTGCAAAGGCCAGCGGCGCCCAACCTGTTTGTGGACGTAATTTTTCTTGACCAACATAATGCGACCAACCGCCGCCGGATTGACCGATACAGCCGCACAAGACGAGCATGTTGATCACAGCGCGGTAATTCATATCCATGTGATACCAGTGGTTCATACCCGCACCGATAATGATCATGGACTTACCATTGGTCTTTTCGGCATTTGTTGCAAAACCGCGCGCTGTGGCAATGATTTGATCGCGCGGCACAGAGGTAATGCCTTCAGCCCAAGCCGGAGAATATGGCTGCGGATCGTCATAATCTTTCGCAATATGCTCGCCCCCATAGCCTTGGTCGATACCGTAATTGGCCATCATCAAGTCATAGATGCAGGCGACTTTCGCCATGCTGCCGTCAGCCATTTTCATCACTTTGACAGGGACATTGCGGTTTAAGACATCAGGATGATCGGTTGACGCAAAGCCATTTGAGGCGGAGTTGGCAAAGTAAGGAAAGCGTACTTTGGCGATTTCGTCTTCAACGCCTTTTAGGCCGAGGCGCAGCTCAATATCTTTACCTTTGCCATCGCGTTCTTCGAGGTTCCATTTACCTTCATCTCCCCAACGGAAACCAATAGAGCCATTCGGGCAAACAACCTTGCCTGTTTTTTCATCAAGACCGACAGTTTTCCATTCAGGATTATTTTTCTCTTTCAGATTACCGACAAAATCTGACGCGCGCAGCATTTGGCCGGGGACGTAACCGTCTTCTTGCTCTTCTAGGCGCACAAGAAGAGGCAAATCACTATATTTGCGCAGATAGTCGCGGAAGTAAGGCACTGTGCGATCGCGGTGATACTCTTTTAAGATCACATGACCGAAAGCCATTCCCAAAGCCGCGTCCGTACCTTGCTTGGCTGCAAGCCATACATCAGAGAACTTAGAGGCCTCAGAATAGTCAGGGCAAACCACAACGGATTTGACCCCTTTATAACGGGCTTCAGTATAGAAGTGAGCGTCAGGTGTGCGCGTTTGCGGAACATTAGACCCCCAAAGGATCAAGAAACCAGAATTATACCAATCGGCACTTTCAGCCACATCTGTCTGTTCGCCCCAAGTCTGAGGAGAGGCTGGCGGTAAATCGCAATACCAGTCATAGAATGACCCGGTTACGCCGCCGAGCAGTTGTAAGTAACGCGCGCCCGCAGCGTAGGAAACCATGGACATGGCAGGAATTGGCGAGAAGCCAAAAATACGGTCAGGACCCCATTTTTTAATTGTATGGGCATTGGCCGCCGTGATCATTTCATTGACCTCGTCCCAATCGGCCCGAACAAAACCACCCAGACCACGATAGGCTGTGTAGTTATCTCGCTTAGTTTTATCGTCTTGAATGGACCGCCATGCCGCAACAGGCGCCATTGTCTTACGGGCTGCACGCCACATTTTTAAAAGACGAGCACGAATAAGCGGATATTTCACGCGGTTTGCAGAATACAAATACCAACTATAGCTCGCACCGCGCGAACAACCGCGTGGCTCATGGTTAGGCATATCATCGCGAGTGCGGGGGTAATCTGTCTGCTGGGTTTCCCATGTGACGATACCGCCTTTAACGTAGATCTTCCAAGAACAAGAGCCGGTGCAATTCACGCCATGTGTGGAGCGGACAATTTTATCGTGGCGCCAGCGATTGCGGTAAGCCTCTTCCCAAGAGCGATCCTCATCGGTCATCACCCCATGCTTGTTGGAGTAAGTTTCGGTATTACGCCGAAAGAAGTTCAATCTATCGAGTGTATGGCTCATGTAAAAAATCCTTTTAAGCGTTTGCACAGGTCGGCCTGGAAGCCTCAAAATCAGCCCATTTTCAGTCTAACTCTTTGAAAAATACACTACACAAAGCGGCAAATTTTCACTTGATAAATGTAAATTGAGGGGGCGAAGTAAGTCAGGAATACGGCGTAATTTGAAAACAATTTTTTTTCGGGAAATAAAGAGCAAATCGTCACATGATAAATGTCAACTCAAGGTAACATCGACACAAAAAAACGGCCTTATAGGACCGTTTCAAAAACAAATGAAAAGAAAAAGTGATAACTGTTAAGCCTAAGGGGAATCAGGCCTAACAGTTAAACTGACTTAAAATTTTGCACCGAGTGACACCCATAGTTTTTCAGTGTCAGTCGCAAATCCATCAGCATTATAGCTGCCATATTTCAGAGCAACGGAGTAGTTTTTCGCAATATTCTTAGCGACTTGAAAGTTGATTTCAGAGCCATAGTCATTGCCAATGTCAGCGGAAAAATCATGATAGATGGCATCAAATTTCAACCCCTTTAACGGGCCGTCAGCTTGTACCTTATAAGACACAGACGCATACAAATCCTCTAATCCGCCATTTGGCGTATTCAGGAACTTATCAGTCCAACCATTGAACTTATGCAGTGTGGCAAGAGGTGTTTTGAAGGATGCAGTCCCATTGTCCGACCCGAGTACCTCATACCCGGCCTTAACCGTAAAGCCACCGGTCGCAATGCCACCAACGAGATGATAGTAATCAGCTGTATAATCTGTCGGGTTATCCTTGTAATCGCTTTGGGTCGCATATTCAGCTTCATAAAGCAGATTTAAAGTGTCACTCAATTTTGTTTTGCCTGCGAACCGCAGTCCAAGCGTTTGTGAGGACAGCCCAAAAACAGGGGCATCATTGAGATCAATGAACAGGCCGTAAGCCGTAAGGGTTCCCAGCTCCGAGCCAGTATAGTCCGCACTAACCCATGTTGTATCGGTATCCAAATTCCCGAACGGATTATCGTCAGAGAAGATGCGGTTTACATTCCAGACATATGAACCTGAAAGTTTCAATCCATCGACCGGTTCAATCTCTGCGTCAACACTGTCATAGGTTTGATCATTTTGACGCCAACCCACAGTTCCGAGAAAGCGTTGATTTGTCTTATTAAGGCCAATACGGCCCGCTTTTAAATCCGTTCCACCAGCACCCTTGTAGCGCAAATAAGCCTGATTGATTTCGGTTGTTTTGGGATCTGCTATAACAGGGAAATTGGTTCTGCCATTAATCGTACTGTTATAGTCATTTTGTAGAACCAAAACATTTTCAACTTCGAGCACAGCAGAGAAGCCTTTGAAGTCGGCTGTTGTATATTTTAGTTTTGTGCGAAGTGTTTGAGCCGTTGCATCTTCGGTAAAGCCGTCCTGATCAACGGTCTCCAAACGGTAGCGCATATTGAGTGTCGCTTCCCCATTTGTAATGGCGTCGGCAAGCGTATCAGCACTATCGGCGGCATGAGTCGGGACTGATCCCAACACTGCGATGATGGTAGCGGGTGCAAATAATATGTTTTTCATGACCCTGATCTTTCTGCGTTTTTAGAGGGAACATTGAGGATGGGGGTCACGGGCACCCTTGTGGTGCGGAATGACCAGACTTGGTGTAGGTTCAATAATTCAGGAAGCCTCCGCACGTCCGCGCTCTATGGCATGCAGCATACCGCCAGGGCGCGTATACACGACGAAGGTCAAGGCCAGACAGACCACGTAAAAGCCGAGGAAAGCCCACAGCGCTGCGTGAGGCGAACCTGTCATGCTAATGGCAGTGCCGTATGACTTCGGAATGAAGAAAGCGCCGTAAGCTGCAATCGCCGATGTGAAAGCAATAATGGCTGCACTTTCTCGCTCAGCAGTTTTGAGCTTTGCCTCAGCGCTTTGACCGGGCATGAGACGATTAATCTCTTTGCGCATTATGGTTGGGATCATCTGGAAAGTTGACGCATTGCCAACACCTGTGAGGAAGAAGAGCGCCATGAAGCAAGAAAAGAAGCCCCAGAAATTACCCGCTTTACCGCTTGCGCTGGGCAGGAAGTGAATAACGCCATAAACAGCAGCAATCATGCCGAGGAAGGTCCAGAATGTGACGCGCCCGCCGCCCCATTTGTCTGAAATCCAACCCGTTCCAGCGCGAGACAAGGCACCAATTAGCGGGCCTAAGAAGGCATATGACAAAACATTAATTTCAGGAAATTGAAGCTTCATCAGGAGTGGAAAGCCAGCGGCATACCCAATGAAACTACCAAATGTGCCTGTATAGAGAACACACATAATCCAATTGTGACGACGCTTAAGAATAGTCAGTTGGGCTGCCAGAGACGCTTTGGCAGAGGCAATATCATTCATGCCAAACCAAGCCGCTAGGGTCGCAGCGACAATAAAAGGAACCCAAATGAAACCCGCATTTTGAAGCCAAAGCTGCGAGCCGTCAGATAATTGTTGAGGCTCTCCACCAAGCGCGCCAAAGACACCCGCTGTAATAACCAATGGCACAAGGAATTGCATGACACTCACGCCGAGATTACCCAGACCGGCATTCATGGCCAGCGCATTACCCTTTTCCTTCTTAGGGTAGAAGTAAGCAATATTGGCCATGGATGAAGCGAAATTTCCGCCGCCAAATCCGCAAGCCAGAGCCAGTAGCATAAAGACCAAATAAGGCGTGTCGGGATTTTGAATGGCGAAACCAATACCGGAGGCGGGGATAAGAAGAGACGCAGTTGAAATTGTCGTCCACAATCGTCCTCCAAAGATGGGAATCATAAAGCTATAGAATATGCGCAATGTCGCGCCGGATAACCCTGGCAAAGCTGCAAGCCAAAACCTTTGACCGACGGTAAAATCAAATCCAATCGCAGGCATCTTCGCAACAACGACCGACCACACCATCCAGACTGAGAATGCTAACAATAATGCAGGGATGGATATCCAGAGGTTTCGTCGCGCAATACGTTTACCTTGATCTGACCAAAACGCAGTCTCTTCTGGACGCCAATCTGAAAGTGCATGTGATTTTGCCATGGGTTTAATCCTTTATCGGCAGTTATTGAGTGTCGGACGCAGCCGAGGAGAAAGGCCGCGCCCAATAAGGCGAGTGTCGTCTATTCAGCGACACCCGGTTTCGAGTAAGGCGCCTCAGGCAGGTCTGAGAGATAACGCTCATCGACAAGTCCAGGGTGACGGCGGCGTTCCATGCGTCGGATTGCGATGTGCATCCAAATGGTTGAAATAGCGACGATCACAAAGAGCAACATGAAAGGCGCTGTCCACACACCAGTTGCATCTAAGAGAACACCAAAAGAAATCGGTAAGACGAAGCCACCCAACCCCCCAATCATGCCGACAAGACCGCCGACAGAACCAACATGGTGTGGGTAATAAACAGGGATATGTTTATATACGGCCGCTTTCCCGAGGCTCATCATAAAGCCGAGCAGGACTGTCATTCCAACGAAGAAACCGACGGAGAGGCTAAGATTGAATTCAATCGGGGTATCAATACCAGAAACAGTATAAGAGGTTTCGGGGTAGCTCATCACGAAAAGAATGACGAGTGACACAATGAATGTGGCATACATGACAGACCGTGCGCCCCATTTATCTGATAACCAGCCTCCAAAGGCCCGAAATATTGAGCCCGGCAGTGAGTAGAGGCCTGCAAAGACGCCCGCTGTTGTCAATTCAAGGCCGTAAGCGCCGACGTAATAACGCGGCAGGAAACTCGCCAATGCAACAAATGCCCCGAAAACAAAGAAGTAATAAGTTGCGAAACGCCACACTTGGATGTTTTTCAACGGCTCCAATTGTGCGCCGGTTGAGACGGGCTTCTTACCGGTGGCCTTACGCGCCGCCTGCACGGGGTCAGGCTTTGCGATGAGATAGAATAATATAGCTGTAGCAGCTAACACCAAGGCATAAACGCGCGCTGTGCCTTCCCATCCAATCGCAACAACGAGGAAAGGAGCCGCGAAGTTAGTGACAGCGGCACCGACGTTACCGGCACCAAATATGCCTAAGGCTGTGCCCTGTTTATCTTTTGAATACCAGCGCGAGACATAGGTGACGCCGATGATGAATGAACCGCCTGCAAGACCAAGGCCGAGCGCGGCAATCAAAAACATCGGATAAGTCGTGGCCGATGTCAGCAGCCACACACAAACGGCTGTAATCAGCATTTGAATTGGAAGAACTAATCGCCCCCCTAATTGTTCAGTCCAGACGCCCAGGAAGATGCGGCTGATAGATCCCGTCAGAATGGGAGTCGCAACAAGCAAACCGAATTGACTTTCAGATAAGCCTAATTCCTGCTTTATCTGTACCCCGATAATGGAAAAGATCGTCCAAACGGCAAAACAAACTGTGAAAGCAAAGGTGCTAAGTCCTAAAGCCTTATTGGCACCTTTAACGGGATAGTGAACTGAGTCTGACATATTACCCCCCATTGGGTTTTCAAATTTAAGTTGGGGGTTTTCTGCAATGTGTTTTAAGAAACTCACTTGATAATTGTGAAGTAAGTTCTTGGAATATGTTCAGGGACTTAGGCTAATTGAAAACTATCGACAGCCTCTTGATGAATGAACAACCCGCTTTGAATTGCGCTAATTGAGCCTTCAATAAATGTTCATTGCTGAATTGACTATTATCAAGTGAGTGTTACGTTGCGATTTAGAAAAATAAGAATAATGCGATAACTGCACAAAAATCAGAGTTTAATATGCCACTACGTCAAGCAAGTGTTGAACGAATACGCCACGTTTCTTTTTTTAAGAATTGTGATGATTCCGTATTTAACACAGCGGTTTCTGGTGCATTTTTACAGACCTTTCCAGAAGGCACGACGTTGCTAATGGAAGGCGAGCCAGTTGATTTTCTTTATTTCGTTCTAGAGGGCTCAGTAGAATTATCGGCCGGTTACAAATCAAAAGATACGACCTTGGCCGTTCTCCGACCTATAGCAACTTTCATATTAGCGGCTGTCGTGATGGACTCCGATGCCCTCATGTCGGCTACAACATTAGAAAGATCAGAAGTGCTAATGGTTCCCGGAGAGTCTTTGCGGCGAGCTATGAAACAAGACGCACAGTTTTGCTTTGAAGTTTCAGAAGAGTTATCGGGCTGTTATAGGGGACTGGTACGCGCCATTAAGAACCATAAGCTCAGAGACTCGACCGAGAGATTGGCCAATTACTTGGTCACGCAGACCGCTCGTCAAGATAATCGTACAGAAATAACACTTCCACATGAGAAACGTGTCTTAGCGGCTCTATTAGGCATGACCCCAGAAAACCTATCCCGCGCTTTCGCCAAGCTCTCAAAACAAGGGGTAAAGGTTACAGGAAATACCGTTGGATTTGAAAAAATTGCCGCTTTGGAACGTCTAGCACGCCCTGTTCCAACAATTGATAATCATTACAAACAATCAGAACATCTAGAAGGCAAAGCCAATACGGAACGTCAACGCGGCGGGTTTGGGACTGAGTCCAAAGAAGCCTATTAGAATTCAACCGCCAGTTTGGGCCAAATTCATCGTATCGCCAGGATTAGAAGCTGACAATCTATGTCCAGCCGTTTTGCTATGAAGAGCGCTTAAAACTCGCGACTGAAACGCCTCAAGATTGCCGTCCGACTGCAGCAGGTCTCTCAGGTGGAGCCCTCCTGATCCAAAAAGGCATAATTTCATTTTTCCTTTGGCGCTCACGCGTAGCCGATTACAGCTATCGCAAAACCCTTTTGAATAGGGTGCAATGAGACCAAATCGGCCGGCGAAATCAGGATGAATAAACTCTATGGCCGGGCCATCATCGATCCCGCGAGTTTTTTGCGTCCATCCGTTTTGCGTAAGCCATATGCGCAGAACATCGCCACTGACATGCTGATCACCAAAAAACTCTGCATTATCCAAGGTGCGCATCAGTTCGATAAATCGGACCGTCACGGGTCGGTCGCGAACAAAATCACTCCAGCCTTTGAACCCGTCTTCAACTGAATCGCCAAGCAAAACAGCGTTGACCTTAACGGCGCCCAAGTCATGCTCAAGCGCACGGTCAAGACCCGCCATGACATCCTCAAAACGGTCATGGCCGGTTATTTTTAAAAAAGTCTCACGGTTTAGGGCATCAATGCTAATATTCAAATGCGAGAGGCCAGCAGAGACCCAGTCGTCAATGTTGCGGTTTAAGTTATAGCCATTCGTTGTCATCGCCACTTTTTTGACGCCGTTAATACGCGATACAGTCTCAATGATAGATGTCAGGTCTTTCCTGACAGCCGGTTCACCCCCTGTAAGGCGCACCTTTGCAAGCCCCATAGAGGCAAAGCCCCTGACAAGGCGGTCAATCTCTTGAGCGTCCATATAATTCATCGGTGATGTTTTTTTCCACCCATTGGGTAGGCAATAGGTGCAGCGAAAATTACAAACCTCGGTGACGGATAACCTCAAATAGCGAAACCGCCGACCATAGCCATCAACAGCCATAAGGTCTTGTAATCGATCTAAAACAGGTGTTTGTCTCGTTACTGGTTCTGCCGCTGGCACAACCGCTGAGGCACCCGCAAAGGGGTATAATTGTCTCATCGCGACTCCTTTCCAAGCACGGGAGGCCAGACAATTTCTCGGCTGACCCACGGCCTAACCGCCATAACGTTGTGGTCTTAGGCGAGCAGGCTCGGAGCGATATGTAAGTTTGATAGATGATGGCCTTCACGTTGTCATTGACCCCTGAAGGCGGCTGAGTTGATTAACGTCAATTGAGCTTGTGATGCGCGTTAATTTAATAGGGCAAAAGTCAAAGCTGATTATGCGCTTCTTGGTTTCCAAAGATAACGTCCATATACTGAGCAATAGAGCGCAAAGGACAGACACCAAAAGACCGCTGCTACGACCGTAAAACTAGGCTGTAAATCAGCCCCCAAGTACGGCGTTCCCACACGCGTGAAGGCGGCTACATTTATAAGAACAAAGATTAATATAGTCGGTAAATCGGAGCGTAGAGGCTGTCCGGAATGACCCAATGTGGCGCGAGTCATGATAGCCAAGGTCATAACGCCGATAGCGCCAGTGCCAATTGCATGAACACCTGAGATTGCCGCAAATACGTCTGGCCAGAGTACAGCCGCGCCGTTGAGCAAAAATGCAGCCGCCGCCCACGCATAACCGATATGCAGAATCAACAATAAAGGCTCAGAAAAGGTCGCCCAAAATTTCCAGCGCATGAGCCTCACCAAATTTAACGAACCCGCCAGAATCAATAAAGCCCCACTAAGGGAGTAATTAGAGGCAAGAACCCAGGTGAGAATAGATACCGCAGATACAATCATCGTGAACATGTCATAACGGTTTAAAGGAACAGGTTTGACATCACTTCGGCTGCGTAGCCAATTTGTCGTAAAACTTGGTGTGACCCGGCCTCCGATAATCACGATGAGCATCAATACGATACCTAGACCCAGCCTACTCAACTGATCAAAGCTCCACCACTCAAAGTGTTGAGAGAGATGAAAACCGATATTAGCCAGAGCAAATAGGCTTAAGATTAGAGCTATTTTGACATTACGCTGATTTTTTCCTGCAAGCACTTCTCGAAAAATTAAAGCCGCGAAGACGACTATAAAAGCGCTATCCAATACCTGACCAATCCAGTCAGAGTTTGTGTCAATCAATAGCCCTATTCGTCCCGCCAGCCAGAGAAAGAGTAGACCCGCCAAGGGTTTCCCCACAACGGGTAAGCGGCCGGTCCAATTCGGCACTGCCGTCAGCAAAAACCCCGCAATAATGGCGCTGCTATAGCCGAAAATCATTTCATGGGCATGCCAGGTTACGTCCGTTTTAATCGGCAATCCCATATCACCAAGAAAATGACCGGCAATCCAAAGAGGTACAGCAATCGCTGCCCAGAGCGCGCCGATAAAGAAAAAAGGACGAAACCCATAGCTAAAGATAACCGGGCCTGTGTAAGCCCGTCTTTTTTGGGAAGATGTCGCCATAGGTTTCGTCCTTTTAGCCCTTTAGCCGCATTTAGAATGACCACATTCCAAACAGGTATCGCAGCCTTCTTTTTTCAAAAGAGCATACTGACTACATTTGGGACAAAGTCCCCCCTTTTTGGCGGTATGCACGACGTCATTAATCCGCGGATCAGCCGTAATATCGACATCAAGACCGAGGTGTCTAAAGACGATACCACCAATTGCAGCCGGCAGAGACGGCACGTATTTCCCATCGACGAACGCTCCGCCCTGCGGATCGAAGACGGCCTTTAGTTCCTTAGCCACAAAGCTCACATCGCCCCCCCGTCTGAAGACAGCAGAAATCATACGGGTCAACGCCAGCGTCCAGGGATAGTGCTCCATGTTTTTTGAATTCACAAAAATTTCGAAGGGCCGCATACCATCAACTTCTTCAGTGTCGTTTATGGTCACATAAACTGCATGCTCGCTGGGTGGCCATTTCAATTTATAAGTAGACCCAGTTAGTTTCTCGCCTCGAACAGGCAGATCAGGTGTTAGCTTTTTGAGCTCAGTCTCTTTCGTGCTCTCATCCGTTGTGCTGAGAATTGATCCAGTAATGCTATTGGGGCGGTATGTGGTTAGCCCCTTGCAGCCCATGTCATAGCCACGGCTGTAAATATCTTGGAAATCTTCAAATGAGATGTCTTCAGGGCAATTTACGGTTTTAGAGATAGAGCTATCAATAAAGCGTTGGGCGGCAGCTTGCATTTTCAAATGATGCTCTGGTGTTAAGGTCTGCGCGCTCACAAAAACATCGTCCGGCATTATGGCTTCGCCCTTAAGCTTTTTCCATAACGATAAGGCATAATCTTCCACGGCCTCTGTTTGGAAAGAACCATCAACTTGTTTAATTTTACGGTTATAAGAAAAGGCAAAGACCGGCTCCACGCCCGAGGACACATTATTAGCAAATAATGATGTGGTTCCGGTCGGCGCAATGGATGTGAGGCACCCATTGCGTAGTCCATGCGCCGCAATTAAGTTGCGCGTTGCTTGATCGAGAGATGCGAGGTTGGGTCTCTCTAAGATCTCTGTCTCGAATAATTCAAATTTGCCTTTTTCTTTCGCCAGTTCGGCAGACGCGCGATACGCCGCCCGCTTAATTGCCCCCATCCATGTTTCTGTCGTTTTGACGGCTTCGTCAGACCCGTAAGCAATCCCGCAAAAAATCAATGCATCGGCCAACCCTGTAACACCCAAGCCAATGCGCCGTTTTGACTTGGCTTCCTTCTCCTGCGCGTCGAGCGGAAAACGCGAGACATCAATAACGTTGTCCAAAAAGCGCACCGCCGTTGCGGTTAAATCCTCAAGTTTATCTTCATCCAGACAGGCCGTTTTCTCGAATGGCGTTTTGACCAAGGTCGCTAGATTAATAGAGCCTAAGAGACAAGCCCCATAAGGCGGCAACATTTGCTCGCCGCACGGGTTGGACGCCGAAATTGTTTCACAATACGCCAAGTTATTCTGAGCGTTTACGCGATCCACAAAAATAACGCCTGGCTCAGCCGCATCATAAGTTGCTTGCATCAGCTTATCCCAGAGACTTTTCGCTGAGACGGATTCATAGACGGTCCCATTGTGCACTAAATTCCAGTCCGCATTGGCTTTTAAAGCCGTCATAAACGCGTCCGGCACAAGCACAGACAGGTTGAAATTGCGAAAGCGAGCGCCGTCGCGTTTTGCCTCGATAAAGCTCTCAATATCAGGGTGATCAATACGCAAGCACCCCATCATTGCCCCGCGCCTCTGTCCTGCGGACATGATTGTACGGCACATGGCATCCCATGTATCCATGAAGCTTAGCGGCCCCGACGCATTCGCGCCAACACCCAAAACAGCAGCGCCATTTGGTCTTATTGTCGAGAAATCCATACCGACACCGCCGCCTTGTTGCATCGTCATCGCGGCTTCACGTAAATGTTCAAATATGCCTGGCAAATCGTCAGGGACTGTCCCCATAACAAAACAGTTGAATAAAGTTACTTTGCGCGCTGTGCCGGCTCCGGCTAAAATGCGGCCTGCCGGAATGAACTGAAATCCTGTCAGGGCTGATTTAAATTTCTCTGACCAAACTTTACGCAGTCCGGGATTTTCAGCCTTGGCTATTGCCGCTGCAACGCGGTCAAATGTTTTCTCCAATGAGTCATCTGCCGATTTCTTAGACTTAAATCTGTATTTTTTGTCCCAGATTTCTTCGGCCAATGTTGTTTCGAATGTCATAAATCCCTCCTATTTGGAGACTGACGATTTTGCGATTCGGTGTCGTCTCTCAATGGGGGTCATCCAAAATAATTGTTCGATAAAAGTGAGGCGCTGACTTGTCATTTATCAAGTCCGCTACGTGCTAAAAATCGAGCACGTCGATGAGAGACCCGGCATCAGTCGCGGGTGAATGCGCGGGCCTGCGTATGAGAATATCCGCGTGAACCAGACTAGATTGCACACTTGAATCTTGGCTCGAAAACAGGACGGCCTGACCCCTGTCTAAGTAAGCTCGCGAGAATGTCTCGCGTCCGCCAATTGCGGGCAAATTATCACGGCATGTGGTTTGTCTAAACTGACACGCCTGTCTGGCGTCCTGTCCTGTCATACCCGCCAAGAGCGGAGACAGAAATAATCGCGCTGTCACAAGTGCGGAACTAGGATTGCCAGGTAGACCCAAAATAGTCTTTCCGTTGGCTTTTGCCATCCAGACTGGCTTGCCGGGTTTCATCGCAACTTTGGGGAAAATATAATCAAGGGCATTTTCTCCAAACATAGAGCGAGCATAATCCTTCTCACCCACCGACGCACCGCCTGTGACAATAATAACGTCTGCATCTTGTAAAGCAGACTGTGCAGAGGCTGACAGTTTCTCCGGATCATCGGCCAGCCGCTCGGACCGCAAGAGCTCTGCGCCGACGCTGCGCACATAAGCGGCAATCCCAAAGGACACGCTTTCGGGAATATGTCCGGGAGTCTCATAGGCAAAACCGGGAGCTGCCAACTCGTCTCCGGTAGCCAAGATAATGGCTTTAGGTCTTTCGTAAACCTGCAGCTCTGACCTATCCGCAGACGCGGCCGTTGTCATAGCCCGCCAATTGAGAAGCGTCCCCTTAGGCAGCAAGCAATCTCCGACCTTAAAGTCAGACCCGGTTCTGCGGATGTTTCGCCCGGGGCTTAAGTCAGTTTTGAAATGGGCGATATCTCCAATGCGCTGAACATTCTCTTGGATGACAACACGGTCAATCCCCGGCGGCACAGGCGCGCCGGTAAAAATCCTTATGCAGCCATTCTCTGTAAAATCATCTTGAGGTTTTGATCCAGCGAAACTTTCACCAATGACGGGCAGCGCCGCAGGAAGCGAATATAGGTTAGCCTCACGGACGCCGTAACCGTCCATGGCCGAAACATCTGTTGCAGGCGCATTCGAGCGCGCCAGAACGTCTTGCGCCAAGACTCTTTGTTCGGCCTCACCAAAAGCGACTGTTTCGACGCCAATAGGCTTGGCAATACTGATCGTGCGGGTAAGCGCCTCTTCAAAGGGAACCATCTCCATAATATCGGCCTTCCTTGGCTTTAACCCTGTTCAACCGTCCAGTCGCCAGATTTCCCGCCGCTCTTAGACATCAATTTGATGCCGCCAATCGTCATGGTTTTATCGACCGCCTTCATCATGTCATAAAGCGTAAGGCAGGCGATGCTCACAGATGTCAGGGCTTCCATTTCAATACCTGTTTGCCCGGCTGTGCGGGCTTCTGCCTCAACGCGAAAACCCGGCAGGCTCGTATCAGGTGTAATTGTCATGGATACTTTTGTGAGCGGTAAGGGGTGACAAAGCGGAATGAGCTCAGCGGTTTTCTTGGCCCCCATGATACCGGCAATCTCCGCTGTGGTGATGACAGAGCCTTTCGGCGCTTTACCTTCAACCACGAGATTTAGTGTGGCCTCGCGCGTCAGAATATATCCACTCGCTAAGGCTCGCCGCTGTGTGATGGGCTTATCACCGACATCAACCATTTTTACGCGGCCAGCACCGCCCAAATGGGTAAGGTTGCTCACGGACAAATACCTCGATAACGCTCTATTTGTCCTACAAGCGAACACGGCCTGTATTGACTGTTAAATTCAAAAGCGAACACATTATCCCACGCATCTTTGCAAGCGCCCGTAGACCCCGGAACGCAAAAGACGAAGGTGTCTTCGATCTGACCCGCAAAGGCTCGTGATTGCAATGTTGAAATCCCAACCGTACCCATGCTGACATGGTGGAACACAGTCGCAAAACCATCCATTTCGCGCCTGAAAAGTGGTTTAACGGCTTCGGGGGTCACATCCCTCGGGGCAAAACCGGTGCCGCCGGTTGTTAGAATAACATCAATTCCAGGATTGGCGACCCAGGCCTTAATGGCATTTTGTATGGCGTCTATTTCATCCTTAACGATTATATGCTCAACCAGATTATGTCCCGCAGAAACTGTGCGCTCAGCGAGAAGACCGCCTGATGTATCCGTCGTTGTATCTCGGGTATCGGAGACCGTCAGAACGGCAATATTGATCGGGTAGAATGTCAGGCTTTCATCAATACGGGCCATTTTTATTTGCTCCATCTTTCGCGATCATTTTGATCACGTTGTGTTGGTTCAATCCAGCGTGAGCCAAAAGACCCTTCTTCTCGTTTCCAAAAAACAGCATCGGTTTTCAATCGGTCCATTATATAATCCGCCGCTTGAAAGGCTTCTCTGCGATGGTCGCTAGCCACGCCAACAAAGACGATTGTCTCGCCGGGGAGTATTGGCCCGCAGCGATGGGATACGCTAACCTTATCAACGCCAAACCGGGACAAACCCTCCTGCGCGATGTCGTGTAGTGATTTTTCAGTCAGTCGCGGATGCCATTCTAATACCAAGGCGTCTAAAGTCTCACCTTGTTTCGATAGACGACGCATCACACCCCGAAACGTCACAACGGCCCCTGATATGTTTGCAGTTTCACGAAAAGCCGCCTCTACAAGGGTAGGATCAATAGTCGTTTGCGTTAGCTGGGCGTGCACACTCACCTTTTAACCGCCTGAGAGAGGGCTAAAAAAAGTAACGAGATCACCGGAGGTGATAACCGAACTGTCCGGCACAATTTCATCATCGATGAGACCCCTGACTGCCGGTTGTAAAAGATAGTCGTAATCATATTCTGCGGCCAAATTTGACCGCAGATGACCAATCGTCAAACTCTCTTCCTCCGCTTCCCAAGACAGCTTATTTCCCATTCTATCCGAGAGACGACCAAAAAATTCTATTTGTACATTTTGCATTGCGAACCTATTTTTATGCTCACTAAAACACTCACCCCTAACATTTATGACTTGGGACAAATTGCAACCCGTTCACCCTAGAAATCCAACAAGTCCCAACCAATTAAATATCAAGCGCGTCGCGACATATAATATGAGCAGCGCCGTTAGTCGTTTCAAAAACACTGGATCCAAGCGTTTTGAAGCCATCCAAGACCCAATCTGGCCTCCTAGAAATACGGCAACAAGCAAGTGCCATTATGACATCGTCAAGGACAGTAAATCTGTGTCTGACAATTTAGCAATTTGCCCGGAGAGTCCTGAAACGGAGTTAGCCAAAATAAATAGGCTACAGGCCGCAGCAATTTTCGCGGCGTGTCCCAGCGCAGCCAATATAGCACAGGCGCGAGAAATATACCGCCTCCAATGCCCACGAGACCCGAAAGCAAGCCAACGCTTCCTCCCGATAACAAGGCTAAGGACAGTGGTGGTTTTCGCTTATTATCGGTTTCAAAGACGAATTCTTTTTGCAAAAGGAGCCTCAGCCCACTTAGTAATAAGGACCCGCCTAAAAGCCCGACAAAAATCGTTTCCGAAACGGGGAGACGTCCCCCAACCCACGCGGCGGGAATGGAGGTCAAATGAAAAGGCATAAGCGCGCGGCGCGACAAGACCTTCTTTGTAAAAACGCAAAAGACCACCAGAGACGACGATGATATTGCAAGCTAGGGCGATTGCCGGCAGGATGCGGTAGTCTATTCCATGTAAAATTAGCAGCGCATTATAGGTAGACCCACCACCAAATCCAACCGCCGCGTATAAAGCCGCGACACAGAAAAAGAGACAAATCAGATAAAACGGCATTCTGTCCTTTATGTGCGCTCAAAAGTTTTTTTTTAATATTCTAGCCCGAATTTAGAGCTTCTACCCTCTATAAATTCAAGATTCATTTGCGCAACCAAACATCTATCAAGTGGGCTTCGGACATCCAACAATCTCAAAAACAATCAGCTCTGCTAATGGACTTACCATATGGAGAATATTGTGACGCATTACCCTGCATCTTTAATAGAACACTATGCCAAGCCGGTACCTCGCTATACAAGCTATCCTACAGCGCCTCATTTTTCTGAAGCTGTAGCATCAGCTCAGGTGAAGTCATGGATGGCCGCTATCCCTGATGATGAAGCCATATCGATTTATATCCATATTCCGTTTTGTGATCGTCTGTGTTGGTTTTGTGGGTGTCACACAAAACATACTCTGAAATATGAACCTGTAAAAAAATACCTACAGACTCTCTATCAAGAAATGCGGCTCACGGCGCAGATTATAGGTAGACGACAAATAATTAAACATTTGCACCTGGGCGGCGGTTCACCCAGCCTTTTAAAACGCGATGAACTGGTTGAGCTTGAATCCGCTTTGAATGATTGTTTTATCATTGATAGTAAAACGGAAATCAGCCTTGAATTTGACCCCACAGATTTAGACAGTGCAGCCATTGAGGCCTTTGCTGAATTTGGCATTACCCGCGCCAGTTTAGGAGTTCAAGATTTTGACCCTAAAGTACAAGAAAGCATCAACCGCATACAGACTTTTGAACAAACAAAATTCGTCGTCGACAGTTTTAGAAACTATGGGGTTGGCTCCCTGAATATTGACGCGCTTTATGGACTGCCATTCCAAACTCTGACGACGTTGGAGCACACTTTGGAATGCGTCGACGCTCTTAACCCAGACCGAGTTGCTCTATTCGGCTATGCCCATGTACCTTGGGTCAAACCGCATCAAAAATTTATCCCGCAAGACAGCTTACCTGATAATGTTTTGAGATTTGGGCAAGCACGGTTCGCTGAGAAATTTTTTGCCCGAAAAGGTTATGCCGCCATTGGCATTGATCACTTTGCTAAAGGATCGGACAGTCTGGCATTGGCGTATAAACGCCGTACCGCCAGACGGAATTTTCAGGGTTATACGGCAGATAACTGTGAGACGCTGATCGGGTTTGGGGTCTCATCGATTAGCCAATACCCCCAAGGATATGTCCAAAACGTAAAGGACACGCATTCCTACAAACGCGCTGTTGAGAGCGGCTGTTTACCCGTGAAGCGTGGCATTCAGATAAAAGGACTGGATGCTATTTACGCATCCGCCATTAACGAGTTGATGTGTTATTCTACACTTACTCCCAAAGCATTGAGGGATAATTTTGGAGATGATGCTGACCTGATATTGATGCGTGCCGAACGTCTTGCAGCTGAGGACGAAGAAGGGTTCTTCGTAAAAGAGGAAAACATCTACAGAATAACCGAACGCGGAAAACCTTTCACGCGGACTATTGCATCAGCGTTTGACGAGTATTTGAAAACAAATCAAACGCAATACTCGGTTGCTGTTTAATCTGGATAAAGCCCACTGAGAATAGCAGCCGCAGGATCAACGCCAAATAGAACCGGATGAAGCGCAAGAAAAGTGATCCAAATCGTCAGTCCTACGCTAGCTCCAATAAGTGTGAACTTATCTATGTGGCCCGACGAGCCCGTTAATTCGGCCCAATGCTCGGGCTCCATAGCACCTCGATAACGCGCCTCTATCCGCCTGATACCCAAAAGACCAAACAGAGCAGAACCCGCAAAGAGTATCAGGCTCGGCCAATCGCCATTGGCAGGTATATGCGCAACAGCCCAAAGCGTCAGCCCCCAAATGATCGGATGACGCATCCAACCAATAAAACCCGGTCTCTTAGGTTTAAAACCCTCTTTTTTAAACGCCACTGAGAGTGGGTTAGGTGAGACAGCACCAATGCCCATCAGAACAAAGCTAATCAAAGACACAACGCCTGCGAAAGGATAGCTCCACAAAGGCGTCGACCAAAGGGGCGTTCGGTCGGCTGTCAGCACCGCCCAAATTACCCACCCTAAAAGGCCTATCGACAATAAAGAGTAAGCTAAAAGATAGCGCCCGCGTCCCCAATGCGATATCAACCACGGCTTAATCGCGGTTCGCGAAATTGCGACATGACTGAGAATAAAAACGCCCATCGCAATGAGAACCATCATGGTTTAAATACCGCCAAAGCGAAAGCTAAGGCCCAGCCATGCAAAGGCCAATGCCAGCAAGGTCACGGCAATAATATGGCCACCCAACACAGGTAGAGTTGTGGGCGTAAGTCGCGGTATCACGCGAAAGCGTGCATGTAGTGCTAAACCGAACGTCGCGATCAAACAGGCAAGTTTGAGGGATATTGTCAAAGCAATTGGGTCATCCCAGTTTAGCCATGCCCTAATGTCGGGCAATATCACACATGCGAGCCAAAGCCCCGTTATCATCTGCACGATAAGTGCAGGCATGCCGATACGCTCATATACACGCTCAAAGCTCTCAACCATTTGTGACTCTCGCTTGGCCAAAGCCTCGGGCAGCAGGCTAATCGCCAATATTAAATGCCCGCCAACCCAAATTATGGCGGCCAGCAGGTGGATGTAGAGGATAGTCATGTACATCAAGCTTGGCCTTTAACAGGGCGTTGCGGGGGTAGCGGTCGGGACAATACGAATCCGCCCGCAAACAACAAAATCACAGCTTGAAGAACTAAGGCGAAGCGCGGCGCGCCTAGAACTAAAGACAGGACAAAGACAGCGCCCATAGACAACACTGCAAGAATTTTAGCGCTTCGCCAATTGCACCATATTCAGTCCAGTTTGTGATGATGGGCCCAAATACTTTGTGATTTACTAACCAACCATGGCAACGCTTCGATGATCGAGCAAAACAAAAAGCCGCTAATAGTATAAAGGGAGTTGTTGGTAGCAGCGGGAGAACAATCCCGATTGCGCCAAGAAACACAGCGGCTACACCTCCCGCAAACCAGATAGGGCGCAGCGCATTCAAGCGAGACAGTCTTTTTTTGATATCCACCTAATACACCAACTTAATTTATGGATCATAAGTAAACCCTAAATCTGTGATGTCTATTTAGCAATGCGAATAGCTAAGCTGTATTAAATCTACCTGTTGTGCCAGTCCTTATTCTAGCCCTCCCAGCATACCCCTGCGGTACGGAGACAGGCTCGTTTTTATTGAGATGCGCCTGTTGTGAATTGTCAAAATACTATCACCAAGTCCGAGTTATAGAAACTTGAATAAATGTCGGGAACCCGCATGAATGAATTAGATATTTTAAGATGGCTGCATATTTTGGCAATGGTTTATTGGCTCGGCGGGGAGTGGGGCGTATTCCAGACCTCTTATAAAGTGGTCAATTCAGCACTCTCTTATGACGAACGTATGCGCCATATGGATACGGCTTATCGTATTGATATCATGGCTCGCACGGGGATTATTTCACTACTACCTCTTGGCCTTCACATGGGAAATATTTACGGAATTCAACCGCTTGGCGGGGCTTGGCTCACGGCAATGTGGATGGTCTTCGCCGTTTGGCTTGTGTTCACCTGGCTTGCCTTTGCCAACCGCAACAAACCCATAGGGGCTAAGCTTTACAGAATTGAAGATTGGACGCGGTATTTATTAATCCCTACCTTAATTGGCACGGGGCTAGCCTCTCTCTTTGGCTATGGCCCATTTTCTGCGGAAGTGGGGGAGCGTTGGTTTTCCGCCAAGGTTTTGACTTATGGTTCAGCCTTAATCATAGGGGTCATTTTGCGTCTTGTTATGCATGAATGGCAGGATAAATTTAAAGTACTAGCGATTGGCCCAGATGCACAAGTTGAAGCCAAACTGGCGAAGTCAATTTTCGTCGGTCGATCAGTCGCCTACCTGTATTGGATTCTCATTGCGGGAACAGCGTATCTTGGTGCCGTTAAGCCCTTTTAAGGTGGCAGATACGATCATTTAAAGGCTGTTTTGGAGCGTTTATAGACAATGACTGTTGAGATTTGTCGTTCGAATAACATGTCTATCCATGGCTCTACACCATTCAATAATGCGACCATTATCGTGCCCCAAAATGAGGGTCAAATCGTGCCCCAAAGATAAATTGACCATCACCTAAGTTATTGTTATATATAATTAATTGCGATTTCTATGACTCCTGCTTGCGGAGCCACCATCTTACCGAGTGGAAACCCCCTAACTCATTCAAATCGAAATAAACTTTAATCTGGGTAAGATCCATTTGCGGTAAACTGCGCAACTGTGCCCCTAATCGTGCCCTGGAGAGAAACGAAATGGCGAACTAGGAGTATCGGCACCTGCACTAACGAGGTCATGCCAGGAACGACAGAATATGTCTGCACTTATAGCAATTATCCAAGGTCACCCGGATGGATAGCGCCGTCACCTAGGGCACAGTCTATCTGGCGTATACGCTCAAGCTGCAACAAGGCTCCAGAAAAGACGTTTTTGTATTGTGGTCGGAAAACTTGATTTTTGCCTTATCCGAAATAAATTTGAATAGGAGAATGAGCCCATACCTTCTGAACTCACCAATGGGTAAACTGACCTTCTTTGGGCGAAACTTTGGGCATCATTTTACCCACTTTGGTTAGATGCGATACCAGATGCTCTATACCGAAAGCCTTATACGAGTTCGCCGCACACTGAGCATCGGATTTTCCCTTACAAGCAACTAGGGTTTTTCTATCGCACGCATCAATCATATCTGGTGTACGGATATCACCTATATCCCGATGCAGCGCGGGTTTTATGTTTGGTCAAGGGTATGAGATGGGCAACGCGGCCAGTGCTGTCTTGGCGATCATCCAATACGCTCGACACACGGTTCTGTTTGGAGGCTTAGGACGAGGCGATTGAGCGATGCGGGCCACCCGAGATATTTAATTCAGATCAGGACCAACTCGCATTATTAGTTATTCCACCGATCCTACCTGAAATTGACGCTCATCAAAAACTTTGTTCAATTTTTTGGAACTTTTAATCTAATTCATATGGAGAGATGAAATGCGGCAAGAGTTCTTTGGCAATGTCTCGGCGTTCATTACGCGTCTCAAAAAAGAGAGCGAAACCCTTAAAGGCGACAATAAGTTCGAGACACTTATGGAAGGCTTGTCCGATGGGACGGTGGATTTCAGATGGAGTTTCGGTGGCCGCTTTCGTCCCCATCGGGTGGCAAAGGAAAAGCCGAACCTCATCAGGTTAAGGTGGCTGGTGTCGGCCCCTTTCATTTATGGAATGATCGGCCCCATTCTTCTACTGGATATTGTTGTCAGCCTGTATCAGGGGATCTGTTTTCGGCTCTGGGGAATCCCGCAAGTGAAGCGATCAAATTATGTTGTGATCGATCGTCATCGCCTCTCCTACTTAAAATCATTTCAAAAACTAAATTGCGTTTATTGCGGATATGCGAATGGAGTTATGACCTACGCAAAATCCATTGCGGGCGAAACGGAACGCTATTGGTGTCCTGTCAAACATGAGAATGAGATATTTTCTCCTCACGATTTTTACATTGAATTCGCAGACTTTGAAGACCCCGACGGTTGGAGTGCTCTTCATAGCTCCGGGATAAGTAATTGGGGGAAGTAACGTGAAACCAGCATTTAAACTCGCTAACGACGCCGTTATCCTCTATAAGTGCCTATGCGCAGCCACAAAACCAAAATCGAACCTGAAGTCGTGCTCGACGCGCTCGTAGACGGCGCAATCATGATCGACGCATCCGGAACCATTTCCTTATTCAATAATGCTTGCAAACGATTATTTGGATATTCATCCGATGAAGTGATTGGGGGAAATGTCAAAATGCTTATGCCCCAGCCATATCAAAGAGAACATGACGGCTATTTAAAAGCATATTCCGAGACCGGCGTGAAAAAGATCATCGGTATCGGCCGAGAGGTAAAGGGATTGAAAAAAGACGGCAGTCAATTTCCAATGGATTTGTCGATCGCGGAAACACAAATTGACGGAAAGCCTGTTTTCATAGGCATCGTCCGCGATTTGACGCGGCGTCATGCGCAGCAGAGAAAATACGATAAATTACAAAAAGAACATTTTCATCTTTCGCGTGTCTCCTCAATGAATGAAATGGGTTCCGCGATTGCGCATGAATTGAACCAACCTTTGGCTGCCTCTATAAATTACTTGGATACTGTTCTTCTATTGCTCAATCGGAACGAGGAAATTGATAGGGATGAATTATCCAACATTGCATCCCGCGCCGCTGAACAAGCTCAACGCGCCTCAGAGATTATATCTCGGATGCGCCAATTTATTGAACGCGGGGATACAGAGAAAACAGCAGTGGACCTTAAAAGTGTAGTAGAAACCGCAAAACGCTTCTCATTATTTGGTTTCGACGGAGATGACATTACGCTGAAAATGGACATCCCTGAAACCCTTCCCATGGTCCTAATCAACAGCATTCAAATTCAGCAAGTCTTTGTAAACCTCATCAGAAATGCGTGTGAAGCGGTCATTGGCAGGCAAGAGCGGTTGATTGAGATTACGGCGGAAGTAGCATCCTGCGGCGAAATGATAGATGTTAAAATCCAAGACACGGGTCACGGCTTATCCAAATCCACAATCGAAACCCTATTTGTGCCATTTTCTTCCAAAAAGGCAGGAGGTATGGGCATTGGATTGTCTATCAGCCAATCCATAATTAATCATCATGGCGGAGAAATTTGGGCAACTAAGAATGAGCCAAATGGAAGTGTGTTTCATTTCAGCCTCCCAATCGCGGAAAGCGCGAAAACGTGAAAGACAAAAATCAAAATATCTGCATCATAGATGATGATCCGGCGGTCAGAGACTCACTGAAATTATTGTTGGAAACGGCTGGGTACACCGTGATGACATTCTCTAGCGGTGTTCAGTTTTTGGATACTGATTTCCGAACTTTTAATGGCTGTCTGCTTTTAGATGTCCGTATGCCCGAAAAAAATGGCCTCACTGTCTTATCGGAAGCCTTGGTGATCAATCCAAACCTCCACGTCGTCATGATGAGCGGCCATGGCGACATCCCGATGGCTGTAAAAGCGTTGAAGATCGGTGCTCTAAATTTTATCGAAAAGCCTTTTCGGGCATCCGTGATCTTAGAAGCGATGGAAAAAGCTTGTTTAAGTCTGGAAAGTGCAGATCAAGACCAGCATTATAGAGCCCAGGCCAAGTCACACCTTGCAAAGCTTACGCCCCGTGAATGGGAAATTACTGAGAAGCTAGTCGAAGGCCAGCCAAATAAAATTATCGCCTTCGAACTTGGTATATCGATCAGAACTGTTGAAACGCACAGGGCACGCATTTTGGCAAAAATTCAAACTCGGTCACTCGCGGATCTTGTCAAAATGTATATCGCAGCCACATCATGAAATTCCCAAAATTTCTTCATTATTGACGAGCATCAATTCTAAGAGCTCGTGAGTATTTAACGAGATCCCATGTTTGTAGAAGGATGGAATTCAAGCATCGGTTTGCCGATAGCAATCCTTTTTAATTTTGTACTTATTCTCATTTCGGTTGTTCTGACTGTACATATTCTTCTGCATAAATCAGATCCAAAATCTTCCCTTATGTGGATTGCTCTCGTCTGGTTCGCCCCGGTTTTTGGGGCAATTTTCTATCTTCTTTTCGGAATTAATCGTATTTCTAGGCGAGCAGAAAGGTTGCAGCATTGGGAAAAAGTGGGCGGCACGAAGCCAGAGCATCTAGCCGAACTCCCCCTCTCAAAAACGCCTTGGGATGAGTTTCGAAGACTTGTGTACAATGTTACCGGCTTGGCTCAAAGCCAAGACAATGATATCCAGATAATGGAAGGTGTAGACCAGATACATGCGAGTATGCTTTCTGCGATCGATAACGCGGAAAATACTATTGCTTTGTCGACCTATATTTTCCGCAGGAATGATTTAGGCAAATTGGTCGCAAATGCCCTCGTAAAAGCGGACGAACGGGGTGTTGATGTCAAGGTTTTGCTCGATGGAGTTGGGAATGGCTTCTTAAGGTCCAAAACCTACCGTCAACTCAAGTCAGGAGGCGTCGACGTGGAGCGCTTTCTGCACAGTTTCTGGCCTTGGCATATTCCGCTTTTGAACCTGCGTAACCATAGGAAAATTTTGATTGTTGACAATAAGATCGGCTTTGCCGGGAGTATGAACTTGGGGCGGGTCAAGAACCTTGAAACACAGTTCAAAATATCAGGTCCGGTTATATCTCAGCTTACAGAAGCGTTCAACCGAGATTGGTCCTTTGCCGGTGGCGAGAGTTTACCTATCTGTTTCTTCTCCCCAGTTGAAAGTCCAAAAGGAAACGTAATCGCACGAGGCGTCGAAAGCGGCCCTATCTATAAGCGAGAGCGGTTAAGATGGATAATGTTAGGCGCATTAGGAACGGCTTCAGAAAAAATTCGAATTGTCACACCTTATTTTATTCCAGACAGAGGGCTACTCTCCGGATTAGTCATCGCTGCACTAAAAGGTGTAAAGGTGGAGATTATTTTACCAAAAAAATCGAATTATTGGTTCGCCGATTGGGCCTCAAATCACCAGATTCAGGACCTTCTGCGAGCAGGTTGCCAGATCTACCACCGATCTGATGTGTTTGATCACTCTAAGCTGATTACAGTAGATGGACTTTGGGCACTCATCGGAAGCTCCAACTGGGACGCTCGAAGTCTACGGCTCAACTTCGAGTTCGATATCGAATGCGAGAGTTTAGAATTTGTTGAAAAGTTAGATCAGATAATTGATGAGCGTCGTAGTAGAAGCTTAAAAATGAATATTGAAGACATAAACAGGCGGTCCCTATTCCACAAACTGAGAGATTCTTGCGCCCGTCTGCTACTTCCCTACCTGTAGTGAGGGTTAGTAGAAATACCTACGAATTTCCCCGAACTACCTAAATGTTAACCTCGCCATATATTTTAACTCATCCAAAGGGGGGTAATTTGAGAGAGGTAGAATATGACAAGTCAAACAATAGCAACGCCCGAAATATCAACACGAAAAGATACAACTGCAATAGATTGGAAAAAACCCAAAGCCGGGCGTGTTTTAGCTCCAAAGTCAGTCCTTTTCCATCAAGGCGATGACGTGGCCCATATCTATAAAGTCAATAGCGGCGTAGTCATGACCTTTCGCCTTTTGGAAGACAGTCAACGCCAAATCACAGGGTTTAGAACCGCTGGAGATTTCTTCGGATTATCCCCTGATGAAACTTATCATGACACTGCAGTCACAGTTGCAACCTCAAATATTGTAGGCTTCACCATGAACGACATACAGTCCAGCCCTGGTCTTCAGCGAGAGCTCTTCAGCAGAACATGTTTTCAACTTGAGGATGCAGAGAATATGATGATGACACTGTCCAAAAAATCCGCCGGGGAAAAAGTTGCTGCATTTCTTGTTATGTTAGCAAAGCGTCAAAAGAGGAACGCTCCTGCGGGGTCAGAAGAGCTAGACATTAATTTGCCTATGTCCCGCCTGGATATTGCCGACTATCTTGGGCTTTCTATTGAGACCGTTAGTCGGCGCTTGACAGACTTGAAAAGTCAAGGCGTCATCAAACTCCCGAGTCGTCATACTGCGCACATCTGCCAATTTCACCAGTTAAAAAACATGGCGGGCGCCCTCGCATAATAGTGTTAATATGACCGATACTCATCCTGCAAATCGCTCAAAAGAACTCAAAGCGCGCCGATCACTTCAAAGTCGGAGTATTTTCTTCTCTGTTGCGACGATAATATGTATTTTAGTTCCAAATTTGGCGCTGGCCCAAGCAAAATCTTCAAATGGCCCAATGGAGGATGAATATTCTCAAACCATAAGAGCTGAATATGCGAAATGCAGAGACTTGAACAATTCCCTGTCTCGCTTCCTATGTTCATGCCGTGTTGCAGCGATGCAATGCGACAGCCCGCGCCGGCTCGAGCATGGAGATTGGAGCACAATCGAATATTGGCCCTCGACCGAAGAGAGTGAGCGTGAGGTACAATTTATCCTTTTGATGAAGTACGACCTTTTGGGAGACTTTGATTCGAGAAAAAAGGGGATCGTATTTACCTGCAGAAAAGGAACGGCAGAGCTGGAAATTTATTTGGGCCCGGACCTGAGTAAGACGGATGACGCGCCCGAAGTCTTGATAGGGAATAAGTCTTACAAATCAATTTTGAATGAAAGGGAAGGAGTATACTTTTTGAGCTTCCTAAAACCGGAAAGCCTTTTTCAGACCCTCAGTCAAGAGCCCGATATCAAGGTTCATTACGCGGATAAGGCAAGGTCTGAGCATCAACTGATATTCGACACCTATGGCTTTCCCGATGTTACCGAGGGATGGAATAAATTATGTACTCGTCCTTCAAGCTAACTAAAATCTAAATCGCGAAAGGTAAATTCAATGAGCTGGCTCCACCTTCCCCCAATGCCTGGACTTTCAATCTTCATGTTTGCTCTATGTGGCTTCATTCTCATTGTTGGAATACCCGCCATTATGATTGAACGCCTTAAGGAGATCAGAAAAAAGAAAGCCAGGGGTCAATCCTATCCTTCTGAAAGACCAGAATAATCATTGATCGTCCAGACGCATAGTGAGAGGTAAATGGTCTGAGTATCGCACAGCACCAACCTCACATTGTTGAGGACCGAAGGACTTTGAAACAAAAATATGGTCAATCGCCTTGCTAGGCTTCCAAGATGGAAATGCATGATGGTAGTCTTCCGTCACCATATCCAGATCGCAACCATTATCAAACTCACGAAGAACAGCACTTTCTGGAGTACAGTTGAAGTCACCGGCAAGAATGATTTTTTCTATAGGCTCTAATATCTCTTTCAGAAAAGCAAATTGCCGCCGCTGATCCGCTTCCCCCAAACTGAAATGCGTATTGGCGACTGTTAAAGGAAACTTGTGACTAATCTCTATAACAAGAAGGCCCCTACCCGTAACTGACCCGGGAAGAACATAGCGTGTTTCATGGGTGATCTTACGTCGCGACAAAATGACGTTCCCGTGGAGTGACAATCTGCCAAGTCGACGGTTCATTTGCGTCGCCATGTAGGGAAATCCAGAGCTGTTTTTTAAATATTCAGCTTGATTTATGTAACCGCTTCGAAAACCCCCTAAGTCGACCTCTTGTAGGCAAACAACATCAAAATGACGAATGTAATTCGCAATTTTATCAAGATTATCCGTTTTCGGCTGCACCGATAGCAATTGCCTATGTGCACGCAGCAAATAGTCACGTGGACGTAGAGTGCCAATGCCCGCTTGAATATTATAGCTCAAAAATTTCAGCATAACTGTTCATAACCCCAGATTTTGTAAGAATTTGACGCGCATCAACTTCTGTTTCGGAGCCCGAGATAAACTCTATCATGGACAAACGAAAGAAACCGGGCAACACAGGCAAAAATTCGATTTCAGTAGAACCACTTGGGTCTGAAATATTGAAGGCTTCAATTCTGAAACTGCCTGAAGGCCAAATATCATTTGACCAAATTGTAAATATGCTAGGAACTCGCTCCTTTGGCTTTGCATTATTAACGTTTTCAGTTCCTATGATTTTGCCTATGCCCCCCGGAATTCCGATGGCCGCAGGTTTCGCAATTCTTATTTTTGGCCATCAACTCTTGTTAGGCCACTCTCATTTGTGGCTTCCTAATTGGATAATGAGAAAAATTATTGAACGAGACAGGCTCATGACGGCTTATGGCGTGGTTGAGAAATATCTAGGATGGATGTTTCACATGGCAAGGCCAAGATTACCCCAACTCACTGGGTCCACAGCTCGGCGTTTGTCAGGCCTTATTTTTGCTGTGTTGGGCCTTCTGATGATCTTACCGATTCCGATCATCGGCAACATCTTACCAGCATTTGCATGTACTGTTTTAGCCTTAGGCTTAACAGACAGAGATGGTCTCATCTTCGTCATCGGAATCGGTGTTTCTGTATTAGCAATTTCAGCTACAATTCTCATGGGCATTGGCGCGATAAGTTTTTTAAACCAATCTTTTAATCTATAAAAGTTATATTTTTTATATCGGCAATGTAAAAAGGAAAATATCCGTCCGTACCTATAAAGTTTCCTCCCTCTACATGCATAGGCAAACGGTAACCTTCAACCTCTTTGAAAACCGATAGATAACCGCCAAAAGGTTGAATTTGATATTGGTTCTCTGGATTACTGTCACTCCAACGTGGAATAATGACGTGGGTGGGTTGGCCGGTCTCCGTAACGAAAATTTCGACTGTTTGGATTAACCCCTTATATGTAACTGTGGCTCTTGCGCTATTCGGCCCTATGGCGTCCCAGCTTACATATTGGCTTGGTAACAAAGCAGCCGGTGACCAAAACGCAGCCTCAGCAACGAGCCTACCAAACGCGGCTCTGCGGTGATCCTCACGATGTTTGGATAACCCTCCTGCTCGGCCAACGGGTAAGGAATGCATCACCCAGAACCGGCTCCAAGAGCTGTCGTCATAAATTCCGTCGGAACCTGTAAGAACAACCGGTCCCCGTCCCGTCTTGATGTCCCACACAAACCCTTTTGGAAAAGACAAAATTTGTCGCGCCTGCATGTCCATATAATCTGGAGTATCTTTGGAACCTAAGCCTAAACGCCCGATCATTTCTATTCTTGCGACATGTTTCAAAGTCGTGTCCGGTAAAATCATAAATTCGAAATATCTCCGGGCGGGGTCCGGCATGTCTTCTACCAGTTGGGGTGAGAAACTTCCACGATCGACCTTTGGCGATTTCTCCAACTTATTCCAAATGCGGTAACTCCTAAGTTCATCAAAGTTTCTCATGAAGGTAAGAGCTATAAAAAAAATGAGCACTAGGACAACAAAGCTCATTAGTATTTTCACAACCACACTCCAACGTTAATATCACATTGAATCGACTCGCAGAATAAACACTTTCCTCGTTGACGGTGGTCAATTTACTTCCAGAGCATCAATATTCTTCCGACACTTGTATTTTGATGATGGTCAATTTGGTATGAATGTCAAAGTAGCAAGATATAGAAATGAATGATGCTAATGACCATGAAACTGAACGCGACTCCCCCGATATTTGGCTCGATACCGTTCAAAAATTTTGTGGGGAAATCAATAAATGTGAAAGAGGACATACTTTTACATTCGGAGCCGGAGAGCTGATTGGGGCCATATGTCTGTCGACGCCAGCCCGCTCTGGAATTGACGCAGAATTAACAATAGTTTCATCAAATTTCTCAACCCAATCTTATCCCATTTTCTTGCCAGCTGACGTCACGGTTAAAGAGTGCTCTATCAACGATCTGAAACATGTAAGCACAGCACTTTGTGGACCCGGTGGAATTTCAAAAATTCAAATGAAAATGCTTTTAGCGTCCCAGCCATTGATAAAACTCATGATCGACTCGGAAGCGCTCACAGAAGACTTAAAAGACCCAGTGCTTGGTATGAATACCGTGCTGACACCCGATAACACAGAATTTGAAAAAGGTTTTGGTGAGTTGCCGAGAGATCCTGTTAAGCGATATCAACACGCTGAAATTGATGCGAACTGTACTGCCGTCAAAAAAGGGGCGGAAAAATTATCACTAAGCCGGGTGGCCGGCGCGTTATCAATCGCGCTCCAAATTCCTTCGTGGCAAAAGCCGGATCGGGTGAGTTTCTCTCGGAGTTTATCATGGGCCTATTGGCCCAGTACATACCGCCCTTTGAGGTATGTTGCGCGGCCGTTTGTATACACAGCGAAGCTTGCAAAAGACTGAGGCCAGGACTTATGGCCACTAATCTTGACTATGCTTTTGTCTGAAACATTGAGAGATATATGGTGACCCGAGTTTTGCCAAAATTCTCCGCGCATTTCTGCTGCGGCATAACCATCAGTTTTCTGATGTTGGCAGCCTGTGCAAATCGTCCGAACCCAATACCTAAAAGTACGGATAGGTCGGCATTCGCAAAGCCAAATAATATCATTTCAGAAGAGCTTTTTGCAGAAGAGGGCTTAGAGGACTTAAGGCATGATCCGGTTCCGTCGACTCTGGCAACTCAAAGTTCTCCCACCTCTGAAGAAACCCAAGGCTTGGAAATACCGAGCTTAACAGATATCTACCCAGAGCTAATATATGGAGCCCCAAAACCGTTGGTATGTTCCAAAGAGGTGTTTTCAAAAGATACACTTAGAGACAGGCCAAATTTACAAATTATGTGGGAACATTATTTATACGATAGCCCAAAAGGTGTTTGGGCAGAAGTCGGCGGAGCTGTAGAGGTGAACGGCTGCCTTCCCGAGGATAAAGGTCGATGGCGAAATGCCTGTACCGTTCGTTTGTCTCATATGCTGAACAAAGCCGGCCATAAAATCCCATATTGGAAAGGCAAAACGGTCAGTGGCGGGAATGGGGATCAATATTTTTTTAGACTTGATGATGCCCAAGCTTATCTTGAAAAAACATTTGGCGAACCAGACCTTGATATTGCTGATGCATCTGGTCGGTTCATCGAAATGCCAACTGAGCCCGGTCTTTTAGTTATCAAATACCCCGGCTCAGGCTTTACGGGACACACGACTATTTGGAACGGCGCGGGAACAGTGGACGGTGTGAACGTCGTCGGTTCAAGAATTATTTTTTGGAAACTGCCCTGTTTCATACCGATGGATCGGAAAACGAACTAGACGGCTATTCCCAAAATCTGCTTAATCAGTTTTTGGGAATAATATGAAAATGGTCACCGATGCCTGTCGCAAAAATTATTCCCTCCAATGGGACCGGTTCTAATTTTGTGAATGTTTAGGGGCGTTCCATCATCAACTTTATTTGTGAATCCGTTACTCATACGTGGCAAATAACCACCTGATCGGCACGCCACGACACGACAACACCGGCCTAAAAATCTTTCGCAAGTTTTAAAAATTTATGCCAGCTCCATGCTGTTTCAATAAGCGTTCTAGATTTGGGAGGCATCGGTGGTCAAGATTTCTATCTGGGCGCTTCAGACCCCAGCGTTGAGGATAGCTGGAGAAGTTCAGTGACATGTCCTCATGAGCGGCCTTTTGAAAATCAAAGTTTAAGGCCAATCAATACGTCCGAATGATGACGTCCGTGCATACACCAGTGTTAGCTGCTACATCTCCACTAGGATAAGCCAATTTCACATATTTTGGATCATAGCGCACAGTTTCAAATGTGCGTTTGTGAGCAGCAGCGACAATTTCGTTTATCGGTTCATTTGCTAAAGCTTTTGACGATGAGATCAGTCAAAAGCGCACCAACAGCTAAAAATTTTTCATGATTAAGAGCTCCCCGCTTTCTTCAGGAATAGCAGAAACTATCTGCTGTACTTAAACTAGAAAATTGCTCCTGGTCAAAAAAATGAACTTCAACAACACTACCGTGAAACGACAACCTTATTCACGGAGACTGGTATGAGTGACCTATTGACCAACATGGATATTAAGTTTCATGCTCGAGCTCGATTAATGCAAGACAGACTCAAAAAACTCAAAGACGGCACTAAAACAGGTGTCATCCATGTCGAGGATGGTTTTTTCGATTACGTGGACGATATTGAAGATGTGCTTGAAAGTGGACGTGAACGTATTGCCGCTGCATCTGACATCGTCGAAGATTGGGTTCTCGAAAAACAGGAGAATATTGAAAACTGGCGACTACGAAAAGAGACGAAAAAACTTCTCAAAGAGGCGGACAAAACTCAACATTATGCGGAGGCTGCGATGGATGTCGCTATGGCCGCACTTGATGAAGCCGAATTGGCGCTAGCGAAAGCTTTAATCACGCGAAATTACGCCACGACAGTTCCTGAAGACGAATCCATTCAAAATTAATTCCGGGCCGGAGCGCAAGAATCCAATGTAATTATTGAACTTGGCAGGGTCATGGCGGCCTCTTGGCGGGGTGCTGGCGTGGCCTTGTAACGCGTATTTTTGTTTTATCGCTTCGTCTGATATACTCATGGAAGGAGCGCATCATGGCTTTCACGGCCGACACCGCAAAAATAAAACGCTGGCGTCAAGAGCGTCAATGGTCACAGGAGCATATGGCGCATTTGGCTGGAATAGGCTTGCGCACACTTCAAAGGGTTGAGAACGGCGGGACCGCATCATCGGAAACCCTTCGTGCATTGGCCGCTGCTTATGACGTCGATGTCATGGCCTTGGTGGTCGACGAGGACGCACAAGCCTTGCAGACCATCAAGACGCGCAATGCTGACCTCCGTAAAGCCATTCAATTGTCGTTTTGGATTCACTTGGCTGCTTATGGAATAGGCATGATAACTTTCCTCGGTATCGGCTTAGCGGCAGGCGGTGATATCTTCGTGATGCGCGCACCTATGGTCTGGTGGACGGTTGGTCTAGCCTCTCATGCGGCCACAATCGGAATCATAGAGGCTGTCACGCGCTATAATGAGTCCGCGACCAGAGAGGACAAGGATTAGTTAAATTCGAGAAAAAGGGGTGCGCGATGAGCATAAAGGAAAAGTATATTGGCAGTGCGCCTTTGCCGATCGACACAGTTGCGGAAGATATCTTCGGACTGAATCTTCGGGGCCTGCGTTCTATTGGTGTGTTGTGGCGTAGCCCTAAACTGTATTTTGACGCGGCCCGACACGTGGATTGGCGCGGGTGTTTCACACCTTCCATCCGGTTGTGGCTCTTCTTTTTCGCACTGCTCTCATTTTTCAAGTTTTGGTGGGTCGGCAGCAGCGACGGGATGATCGAGGCCTATGCAAACGGGTTTGCTCGGGCTGAGTTACCCCTACCGGTGGGTATGACTTACCGCGAGGTCGCTCGCGAAGCCGTCCTTCTGGTGTTTGGCCTGCTACCCCTGTTTCAAATCACCGCAACAATTATGCTGGCACTGACATTTCCCTTTTGGGGGGAGCCTACCACCGCGGCCTTACGTCAAAGATACATGTTCGCTGTCATCGTGCCGAGCTCTAGCCTGATGCCTGTTTTCATGACAGTTATGATGTTCGTGCCTCCCCAATTTCTGACACTCTATGGACTGGGATTGGCAGCATTGACTTGGATTATCGACTTTCAAACCGGCTACCGCGGCGCATTTCAAACGGTGGGACGAGGTGGGCGAATTTGGCGAGCGGCGCTTCTGTCGCTATGTGTGGTCGCACTCAATGTCGCAACCACACTGACTGCGCAGCTAATGGGTATCATTTTGACAACGCAAAAATATGGCGGTTCTTTTCTGGGGTAGTTCTACACTAAGAGACATAATCTTCTACATGCTCGGACCTATGGACGATGCGGATCTCTTCGTTTGCTGAATACTGCTTGCGGATTTTGCGTTTGATATCTTTGACGAGGTTTTCACTAGACGTTTGTTTACGTTGTCTCATCTTCCTCTTAATAGGAATTAAGGAGAGCCAAAAGAACCTCTTTCGGCCTAGGCTTAAGCCTGTGTCATGGGCGCTTACGTTAGACAGCCACGAAGCTCTACGCCGAAGCCGCAAAATCCAAGACGTTTTAAAGTTTGATCGCTACATTCAGATCTTGAAAAAATCATAAAAACGGCTCGCGCTTTTCACATCCCAAAATCAGAACTGATAGACGAAATCTAATCAATCTTTGTGCGGAAGCTCACTGAGAACTGCGGGGGCGGCGTTCCGGATGCGAAAGATCCCTTCGGATTTATGCAGATATATTGGATATCTTCATCATAGCCGGCGCTCGGTGAATATGTGCAGGCAGCGAAATTGGCTGGCACTGCGGCTGCGTCAGAAAATGCGATATCCGTCGCATAGGTGAAAATTAGCCCCGAGCCAGATTCCGCGAAAGAGACCGAATTTAATTCAGGACCGCCATCATCTATGTCGCCGTTATAATAAGTCGTATTGTCCGGTATTTTGTCAGTGAGAAACATTGTGTTTGCATCGACACTACCGGCGCCGTCATTTGTTACGGTTATTGTATAAATAACATCATTCCCCGGCACGGCATAAAGACCGAGAGAACTTGGATCGTAAACAGCGACGCTTTTGCTTGCTTTTAAGTCCGGAATGGCCGGGCATTCTGTATAAGTTAGGCGGTGGACACGGGCCTCATTTCCGGCACTGTATCTCAAAGCGCGTAACGTCCCGGTTCCGCCCTGCGTCGTGTGGCTGCCAACAGCGAAATCACTGCCGGATGCCGCAGCGATATCGGTGAGCGCCGCCGCAGATAAGGTGAAGCTGATGATAGACCCAACATCGGCACTCGTGAGTCCAGCCTGGCTCCCGTAAACGGCTCCCGTGCCAAGGTCCGTGTGTATGGCCACGCCGCTACCGCTGCCATTTACGGTATCCAACAGGACGGTATTTGCTGCGGTTACATCGTAAATCGTTGAGGTATGCGCCGCGCCGTTGCCATAATAGTTTTCGAGTTCGAGCTCCAAAGTGGCCGATGAAATGCACGTAACGCCAACCGGAATTGTGAAGCGAAAATATGACCTATAAATGGTTCCGTTAAAGGAACCCGTGAATGTATTATTGTTTGTAGGAGAGTGGTTCCCGCCCGTATTATACCACCCACGGTCATTTGCATTCACAACCGTTTGTGCGCGGGCGTTATCGGCCGCGACGAGTAGAAAAACTACCCAAGCTATGAGCCAACTAAATTTCATCTTCCAAGCATGCTAATTCTGCAAGGCGGCGCCATTTTTCTAAGCTGAAATCAACATCATCCGGAGCGTAGATTTCTACCGAGTTCCTCCGCTTTTGGGGCTTTTTATAAGTATCAGGGATGACGCCGATAGCATCCGCCTCTCCCAGAGGATTACATTGAACGGAAATTTGCCCAAGCTGCTCATGACTCTGCCTTAAAGCCGAACTTTCGACAGCACTATTGATGGTCGAACTGTTTTGATGTTGTATTTTTCTCTTTTGAACACGCGCCGGCAAGAGTAGTATCCGTCTGTCGTCCGCCTCAAATGTCATTTTGGAGACATACTGCTTTAGCTCCTGCCGCATAGGCGGAGCGGTATGCTCTGGAGCGGAGATGTCAATTTCAGCATCGTTAAATCCCGCCTCAGAAGACTGAGCGAAACAACGATCTGAGCACAACAGCATCCACACTAAGGCTATGACAGCTCTTTTGGTCATTTTTTCGCTGTAGTTGTATAAGCCTTCTAATGAGTTAACGGTAAATAGCCCGTCACTCCGGGTGAATGCCGGAAATTAAACTATTCTTTGAAAATGACTGATGCGCCGGAAGAGGCCTGCGCATAAGGAGGCTAGGCCGCTGCGCTCTTTTTTGCCGCTTCAATAGCTGCGATTTTATCTGCCTCGCCGATGAAAACGGGGGTTTTCTGATGAAGGGTTTTCACGGGCGCTTCCAACAACGACACATCGCCATTCGTTGAAGACCCGCCCATGGCGTGAATGAGAAATGACATCGGTATAGCTTCATAGACGAGGCGCAGGTGGCCTTGCTCATAGCCTTTGCGGTTGGCTTCAGGGTAGGCGAACAACCCGCCCTGCAAGACGAGTCGTTTAATGTCTGACACCATAGACGCATACCAGCGCATATTATGCGGGGTTGGTGTGCCGTCGGCGCTCGTAAAGAGACTGGCATAAAAATCCTGCATCCAGGGATGCCACATGGTTTGATTGCAGGCGTTCAAGGACATCACATTTGCGGATGGCAGGGCGCCCTCAATTGGCATAACCGTCCATTCCGATGTCACCTGATCAAATTGGCCTTTGTAAACATTTGCGCCATCTGCAAAATAAGCTTCGAGGTTCATTCCGAAAACGAAAAATCCGCCACTAATGATGTTTTTTCCCGAGAAATCGGCGGCCACCTCGGCGTCTTCCCAGATGCCGAAAATTGCGCCTGACGGAATGCCGACCAGCGCGGATTTAGAGCCGTCGAGGGGGTCGAGGGCGACGCTGTATTTCCCGTCCGAGATTTTTTCCATGCCGGGGCGCTCTTCTGACACGACATAGCGAACATTGGGATCCTTGCTCAACGTCTCAAAGAAAGCCTCATCGGCGATAACGTCGAGCTCAATCTGGTCATCACCGGACTCATTGCTGGAAGTCGCGAATTTCAAGCCGGAGCCTTTTTTCAATTCGGCGTAAATGGCTCCCGACGCCGCAAATAGCGCCGCATATATGCCGTCTAGATTTGGAATCTGGCTTTTAAAGGATATTGTCATAATCAAGCTGACTTTCTGAACATGGTGTGCAAGTTATTTCAGGCGGAATATCAAGGTTGCCAAAGGCGGTATCATCAAGCTGAGCGATTGGTCTCGGCCATGCGCCGAGACCCTTTCCGCTTCGAACCCGCCCATATTACCTTTGCCTGATCCCCCATAAAGCACTGAGTCGGTGTTGACCACCTCTTGCCAATGTCCGGCCATAGGAACGCCGACCCGATAGTTTTCGCGCGGCACAGGAGAGAAATTACAAATGATTACACAAGGCGCCTTCCGCTCCCCATCCCAGCGAATGAACGAGAGAATATTGACAGCCTGCGCTCCGCCGTCGACCCATTCAAATCCGTCGGCCGTACAGTCTCGCTCATATAGCGCGGGGGTCTCGCGGTAGACTCGGTTCAAGTCGCCAATCAGCGCCTGCGTGTTTTTATGCTCGGGAAATTTCGTGAGGTGCCAATCCAATGATCGGTCTGCGCTCCACTCTTCGGACTGTCCAAACTCACATCCCATGAAGAGCAACTTTTTACCCGGATGGCTCCACATGAAGCCGTAATAGGCGCGCAGATTTGCATATTTCTGCCAGCGATCACCGGGCATTCGGTCAATTAGAGAGCCCTTCCCGTGGACAACTTCATCATGGGAGAGCGGTAGGAAATAGTTTTCCGAAAAAGCATAATCGATCCCGAAGGTCATTTTGTGATGGTGATGCTTCCGATCAATCGGGTCCTTGGACATATATTCCAAGGTGTCATTCATCCAGCCCATGTTCCACTTGAACCCAAAGCCGAGGCCGTCATGATTGGTTGGCGCAGTGACGCCAGGCCAAGCCGTGCTCTCTTCCGCAATCGTCATAATACCGTCCATGGCAGAGTAGGCATCAGCGTTCATCGATTGTAGGAATTTCACGGCTTCCCAATTTTGATTTCCGCCGTCAGAGTTGGCGACCCACTCGCCATCCTCGCGTGAATAATCTAGATAAAGCATAGAGGCGACGGCATCTACGCGCAGACCGTCCAGATGATATTCCTCGAGCCAGAAACGTGCATTTGCGACGAGGTAATTCACAACTTCGCGGCGGCCAAAATTAAAAATCAGCGTATTCCAATCCGGGTGAAAGCCTTTGCGCGGGTCTGCATGTTCATACAAATGCGTTCCGTCAAAACGGGCGAGGCCGTGCTCATCGGATGGGAAATGGCCGGGCACCCAGTCGAGAATGACGCCAATTTCGGCTATGTGGCAAGCATCGACAAAGGCTTTAAAATCTGCGGGCGAGCCATGACGGGCTGTCGGCGCATAAAGGCCAATGGGTTGATAGCCCCAGGAACCGTCAAAGGGGTGTTCCGTAATGGGTAATAGCTCGATATGAGTAAAGCCCAAATTTTTGACGTAAGGAATGAGCGTATCCGCTAATTCGGCATAGCTAAGATACTGATTGTTTTCTCCGCGTCGCCAAGATCCTATATGCAGCTCATAGACGGACATCGGCGCTTCACGATGTTGGCGCGCGCCGCGTGTCTTCATCCATTTCGAGTCCCGCCATTTATAGGTCGACAGATCGCGGACAACGGAAGCCGTCTTGGGCCGATATTCGGACCCAAATCCAACCGGGTCAGCTTTCAGGGGCTGCATATGTCCCTGCGCATCGCGGATCGCATATTTATAAGAGGCGCCATCGCCGACATCCGGTACGAAAAGCTCCCAGATGCCGCTCCCGCCGCGCGATCTCATCGGGTGTTTCGTTGTGCTCCAGGCATTGAAATCACCGACAACGCAGACGCCCGCTGAATTGGGCGCCCAAACTGCAAACCTTGTGCCGTCGACCCCTTCTTGTTTTTTAACATGGGCTCCAAGCACGTTGAAGGCATGGGCATGTTTGCCTTCTGAGAGAAGATGCAAGTCCATCTCGCCGAGGTCAGGCGCAAAGCGATAGGGGTCTTCATAGCGGTGCTCAACACCGTCATAATTAGCCATCAGCTGATAACCGGTCTTAAGTTTTGACGCCTCCACGCGAGCTTCAAAAACTCCGCCTTCATGCAAGCGTTTCGAAGCGGCAACCGGTTTTTTGCCCTTAGGCTTAACGATTGTCACCGTTTGAGCGTATGGTGCATAAGTCCGAATGATTAGGTCGTCACCATCCGGATGACAGCCGAGATACGCAAATGGATCAGCATGAAGGCCGCGTAGAAGTCGGGCGCTATCTTGCTGAATCATATCCATATCCGTCTATTTTTTACTGTTAGTTGGTGTATCCCAAATATCCTTGGCATAGCCTCGAATTGTGCGGTCTGAACTAAACCAACCCATTTTTGCCGTATTCAAAATGGCCATCTCGGCCCATTTCTCGGTTTGACCATAGATGATGTCTATATGACGTTGCATATCCCAGTAAGCCTCAAAATCGGGAACCACTTGAAAATAATCGTGGTGCTCAATGTTATCCAAGATATCTTGGAAGCGGCCACCATCGCCATCGGAGAACACACCGCTTTTTAATTGCTCAATAATCCTCTGCAATTTTGGCGAAGTTTTGATAACTTCGGACGGTCGGCGGCGCGCATGTTGACGCTCGGCAACCTCGTCAGCTTTCATTCCAAAGATGAAGATATTCTCTTCGCCAAGATGCTCCGCCATTTCGACATTTGCACCATCCAGCGTTCCAATTGTGAGCGCACCGTTGAGTGCGAATTTCATGTTGCCTGTTCCGGAGGCTTCAAAGCCCGCGGTTGAAATCTGCTCAGACAGATCAGCACCCGGAATGAGGATTTCCGCGGCGGACACATTGTAGTTCGGGAGGAAGATAACCTTCAGCTTATCACCAATATCGGCGTCATTATTCACGACCTCTGCAACATCGTTGATGAGCTTAATGATGAGCTTGGCGAGGAAATAGCTTGGCGCGGCTTTACCGGCGAAGATTTTCACGCGGGGTTGAATCTTCTTTTTCGGATTATCTTTGATTTCGTTATAGAGCGCGATGGTTTCCAGAATATTCATAAGCTGTCGCTTATATTCATGGATACGTTTGATTTGAATATCGAACATGGCATCGGGATTCACATCGATGTCCGTACGATCCTTCACAAACGCGGCCAGACGGGCCTTATTGTCGGATTTCACCGACATGTATCTTTTTTGAAAAGACTTATTAGTCGCCAGCGAGGAGAGCTGGTCGAGCTGCTCCAAATCATCAATCCAACCATCACCAATCTTCTCTGAAATCAATTCCGACAGGCCCGGATTACATTCCAACACCCAACGGCGCGGTGTCACGCCATTTGTCTGGTTTACAATTTTATCCGGGAACATGGTGTGCAGGTCGTGGAAAACGGTTTGCTTCATGAGCTCCGTGTGAAGCGCGGATACGCCGTTGACCTTGCGCGACCCAATGAAGGCCAAATTCCCCATTCGCACCCAATCCTGCTGATGGGGATGGATCGCTTGAATGCCTGCAATCACGTGATGCTCTAACCCTTTCGCGAGAGCTTCCTGATAGAACGCACCGTCAATCATATTTATGATTTGCAGATGACGCGGCAGGATTTGTCTAAACAGGTCGACCGGCCATTTCTCCAAAGCTTCCGGTAGAAGGGTATGGTTAGTATAGTGAAGCGTTTCACGGGCGACCTTGAATGCAGCGTCAAATTCGAAGCCGTGCAAATCCATCAAGATACGAATGAGCTCAGGCACAGCGATCGCAGGATGCGTGTCATTCAGTTGAACCGCAACGTGGTCACCTAATTTTGACAGGTCAGAGTAGTTCATCAAAAAGCGTCGCATCATGTCTTGCAATGACGCCGACGTGAAGAAGACCTCTTGCTTCAAACGCAGTTCCCGGCCCTCAGGCGTATGATCGCCAGGATATAGAACCTTCGAAATTGTTTCAGCCAAAATCTGCTGACGCGCAGCGGCCATAAAGTCGCCTTCGTTGAACTTTTTTAGGTTCATCATATCAGCCTGGCGCGCGGACCAAAGGCGCAGAGTATTGACGTGCTTGCCTTCCCAACCTGCGATTGGCATATCGAATGCGACTGCATGAATGCGTTCTTCCGGCGTCCATACGGTCTTGCCGCTTTCATCCGTGCTGACGCTGCCGCC
>ENA-ORXR01000448-ORXR01000448.1-marine-metagenome-genome-assembly--contig:-NODE-448-length-56404-cov-8.882241_pt1 | contig 56404 bp, 44 predicted proteins | sample MGYA00237866_ERZ511479 | MGnify/ENA metagenome assembly ERZ511479 | reverse complement strand
GGCGCTCGAACTGGATGAAGTCCAACGTCCGCACGATGAGGTCCGGCGGCGCGTTCAGCGGCTTCGACACTCCGCCCTTCCGCTTGACCACGACAAGCCAGGGTTCGTCGCGTTCGATTAGGTCGGCGAGCTGGTCGGTGGTGGGCATGTGCGACTTGCCCACGCGCATGAGTTCGGCACGGCGTGGCCCCGCCTCTTCCGCCCAGGAGAACATCAACGAATCCCGCTCGCCGTGCACGCGGTCGGCCGTGGTGTCGTGCAACTCGCGAATCTCGTCCTCGGTCGGGGTGTGACGCGTGTGGGCGGCCCGGCTCGGTTCGCTGAGCGTCAGCGGCGTGCTCCATCCCCCGTGCACGCGTCCGTGTCGACCCTTGGTGAAGCTGCGCTCAGCCGTGATCGGAAAGACGATGCCTCCCACCGTCTCGGGCAGCTCGTCAGCGGCGTAGATGCCGACCTGGAACCGGATCCGCTTGCTCTCCTCCGCCCAGCGGTAGAACGCGAAGACCGTCTTCAGCGAGGCGTTGACACGCCCGATGGAGACCTCCTGTCCGCGTCGCAGGTGCTCGCGCCACAGGATCAGGAATTCGTCGTCGACCGTCTCCCACGCCCGGCCGCGATCGCGGCAGAAGCGCAGGAACGGCCGCAGGGTCTTGGCGTACTCCCGCGCGCTGCTGGTCGCGACACCGTGGTCGACCACAAGGGTGCGGAACCAGTCGGAGGCGGCCTCGTCGATGCCGTCGTGCCACAGCAGCGTCGGGATGCCGGCCCACGGTTGACCGCCCAGCTTGCAGCTCGCGTCGGTACCGACGATCAGTCCGAGCGCGAAATCCTGACGAGCCAGCAGTTTCCGCCCTTCTCCCTTGTTGTTGGAGGACAAGCGCGCGGCACGACTTGTCGACGAGGATCGCTCGCCCCCCTCCCCGCTTCCCTTCTCCTGTTTGAGATGCCTGTCGGTGTCAACCAGCAGCGCCCTGATCTTCGGATTCTGAGTGGTGACGGCGGGACGGCAGCCGATCCTCTCGACGAGATAGGCACGTCTGAAACGCTGACCTTGGACGGCTTGTTCACGCTTGACAGGATCGGCAAGTGTCTCGCGAATCACCTGCTTCGCGCGCTCGAAGTACACACGTCCCCGATCGGCGTTGGACAGGACGGAGAGATCGTCCGTCCAGATGTTGTCGACGTCGGCGAACCTCATTCGACCACGCGCAGACCGTGGTGCGACGCGAGCTGACGTTGAAGATCAGCGATGAGCGCATCCTTCCGGGCGTTCTCCTCGAGCAGCAGCACGCTGCGAGCTTCCGCCGCGTCGGCCCGCCGCTTCTCGTGAAGCCGCTGGTCGCGTTCAGCGTGCCACTGCGACACAGCGGCTTCGAGCTGTCTCTCGAAGGCCTTGCGATCGAACTTGGCAGCCGCCGCGGACGACTTCGGCGACGACGCGCTCGCCGGCCGGTCGAACCGCTTCTTCAGCTCGGTGAGGAGCCCACCGATGTCGCGAACGCGGTTGCCGTGGAGATGATGGGTCGTCGTGAACTCGTTGGGCGATGCGATGGGCAGAATTCCGAGCTCGGTGTTCTCCCACACTCGTGCCGCCTTCAGGCTCGCGGGGATGGACTCGCCCGCGGGGACACCGTCGCGGAGCCATTCGCGGAGAACTTCCAGCCGTCGCTCGATCCGCTGCTCGACGGTCTGCCGCCCGGGCGCGGTTCCGGCAACAAGGTCGGTCACGCTGGAGCGCGAATCGCTCATGGCTTCTCCTCGTCCAGCGCCACCGCCGGAAGCGGTGCCGCCTTCTCGTACCGCGTGTCCCGCACCTGCGTCAGCTCGATCACGCGAGCACTCTCCAGCGCCCCGAACAAAGTGTCCTGCCGCGCCTCGGAAGTGGCGGCGGCTTCGAGATGGGTCACTTCGGCGTCGACCACCGATCGGCGCGCGCCCTCGGTGATGGCGTGAGGGCAAGAGGCGCAGACCGAAGGGCCCGCACGGGCGAAGTCGGGGCCGACTGCCTCCGCGCGGTCCGGCGAACCGAGCCGGCACGCGGCATTCACCGCCGCGTCGCGCGTTCCTGGGCACGAGCAAGTGACCCAGGGCTTGGGTGTCAGCACCATCCCCTGCCGTTGCATGACGAGTGCAAGGCTCGCCCCCACGCGTTCGGGCGAGGCGACCTGTAGCCTGCGCCGGAAGATGTCGACGAGACGCCGTCCGGCCTTCTTCAGGCGCTCCCCCGCCGCACCGGACACCGATCGTTCACCGGAAACGATCGAGCGCGCCACATGGCCCGCGTAGCCCCATTCGACATCCGTCCACAGGGCAGCGACCTCCGGGTCCTGGGTGACGTAGCGTTTCGTCATCTCCAGGTTGAAGTGCCTGAGATGGTGCGACAGCACCTCGATCGTTGCCCCTTCGAACCGGTAGAAATAAAGCACCGCGAAGAAGCGGCGGAACTGGTGAGGGTGCCAGTGCCATTCCACGGCCGGCTTGCCTCGGGGTCCGTGCAGGGGCACCTTCACAGTGGCCGCGAAGGCATCCAGATGGCGACTGACGTTAAGTCGACCGACCTTGCCGTCGGACCGTTGCCACTGGAAGAATCGATCGGTACCTGTTTCCTGTCGGGCCTTCGCACTGACCGATGACAACACCTCAACGGCGCGCGCCACTAGGCCGGGCACCGGAATCCAATCCTTTCGTTGCAGCGTCTTCTCGATGTAGACGTGCAGCCACCACCCCGACGCTTCGTCGCCACGCAGGCACCCTTCGCGCAGGTCGTCGATCTCGCCGGCGCGGCGCGCGCTGAACGCCGCGATGAGGATCCAGCAGGCCGTGGTCATGCGCACAACCTCGGTCCGATCCGCATGACCGGTGGCCATCGCGGCCACGGCGGTCGGTTCATGCTCGAACACCCAGCGCGCCGACTGTTCGAACAGATGCAATGCGAGTCGGGGCGGCGGTATCGGTGTGCGTTCGACGCCGACGCCCTTGACGGCGGCAACGCGTGCCGCCCCTTGCGAAAATGGCCGAAACCCGATCGTGTCCGCCTTGATCTGGCGTCGCATCGCGTATAGTTGCTCGAGCGGATCGAGCGAGCGCTGAAGCGTCTGAACGGTCACGTTCGACAGCGAGGCGATCTCGCCGGTGGTGTTGCCCGACCGGGTCTTCAGTCCGTTGACCGTTGCAGCTCGGGCGATCAGCGCCGCGACGCGTGGCAACTTGCTTGCACCGGCCGGCAGATGGCAGGCCGATATGATCGGCCCTGATTCCACCCTGTTGCTCAACGCATTCGATCCAGGTTTGGAGTACCGAGGAAGACCACCGAAGGGCTTCGGATCGATGTCATTGTCAGCCTGCAGTTCCTGCAAGTACGTCTCGACCCGTTCCGATGCGTGCAGGATCGCATCGGCACCGTAGCGACATTCCTCGATCAATTGTTCCAGGTCGTAGGGCTGTAGATGCGCGAACGTCCAGATCTTGCGCAGGCTCAGCGCGTGCGCGACGTTCATCAGGTTCCCCACCATGATCGCGTGGGTGACCGCGTCGTCGATGCGGCTGTACCGGGCGTCGCGCACCCACCAGGCGTACTCCTTCACGGTCGCGCAAAGCCTGACCGCATCGATCAACTGCCGCCCGTCCGCCAGCGTGATACGAAAATCGATCGTCGCTGTCCTGCCCGGCTCGCCGGTGCTGACGATGTTCCAGACGGGATCGGTGTAGGCGCTGAGCAACCAGTGCGCTCGCCTCTCGTCATCGATGTCGAGGACAGGCGGCGCAGCGGATGGAAGCCGAGTGGCGTGCTGGATGCTCATGCGTTCACCAAGGCCTCGGTGGGACATAGCCCGCCTGGGCTGAGAGTTCGGTAGCGCGTCGCTTCGCAGCATTCCAGACCTTGATCAGGGTTCCGCGTCCCATCTTCTCTTCGACGACGTCCGTCAGGCAGAGCCAGGGTAGCCAGACCTGGTCCCAGCGTTCGGACCGATCCCGCTCCCACTCGGGCTGCACGGCTCGAAGGGATGCCTGCCACAGTTGAAGCGAGGCAATGGCGTTCACCTCGGCCACGATGAGCAGGTTCGGGCAATCGTTCCAGCAATCGAGCGTCGAACACGTATCACCAGTCTCGACCGGCCGCCCTTGCTGGTTCCGACAGAACGTTCCAAGTCCCGTCGCCCGCAACTCGCCCAGGCGCGACTCGAACTGTTCGGCGGTGATGCCCAGCTTCGACGCGGCATCCTCGACACCCGACATCACCAACGTCTCGAACGCCGCATGGAAGCGCCGAACGTTCTCGTCGTACAGGAGCCGAGTGGGCCATTTCTGCTGATAGCCCTGCGTGACCGCAGTACCGTGCTGCCCGATCGCCATGCCGGTCGCGAGGCGTCCGTCATTGGAGAGGGAGGCGTGCAGCAGTACGCTCGGACGAAGCATGTTCGGAACGAGACCGACGCCTTCGAGACCCGGTGCCGATGCGGCGAAGCGCTTGAACCAGTTCGTGTACCAGTGAGGCGTCATCAACTGGACGCGACTGCCGATCCGCATCAGGAACAGCCTGTCACGATGATCCTTTGCGGCGGCGTGAAGGATGCCATTGGCTGACAGCAACCAGTCCATGGCTCGCACAGCCGGCGAGGATTTCGGCAGGTCGACGATGATCGGCTTGCCTTTTGCTCGCGCCTTGTGCCCGGTGATGCGGCGGTGATCTTCGAGATCGCTATCCTCGATGCAATCGCGATCGAGTGTTCGGCCAACGCTCACATTCGCACCGCTCTCGAGGAGATAGAGCGTCAGGACCGCACCGACCACATTCGGATCGGGGTGAAGCATGGGCTCGAGGTTCCTCAGTCCTCCGTACGCCAGATAGCGCTTGGCGAAGAATTGCCCGTACTGCCCGGTCTTTCCGGTACCACTCAGCGGCAGGATGCCGTCATGCCGCTGGCGGACGAGGCTCAGGAGGTTCGCGCAGCCCTGCTCCACCTGTTCTTCGGTCGAATCCACAGGAGATGGAAAGAGGCTTCGAACGAGTCGAGTCCTTTCGTCCGAGCTGAGCGCATCGCCGAGATAGGCGCGCTCGAATTCAGCCCCATCGATTCGCGCTTGAGCAAGCAGCTCGCTTCCATGCCGATGCGCCTCGATGGCTTCTTCGACGATCGCCGATGCGCACGATCGAAGTGCATCGAGACGACGCTCCAGCCCACGACGAACGGCTGCCGCAGGATCGTCGGGCAGGTGCCCGACAGCCCTCAATTCGATGGCAAGACCGTCGATGAAGTGGTCGGACTCGCCCTTCCCGATATCCGTACCCGAGTTCCTGAGAACACCGGAATAGAGATCGCGTACGAACGCAACATAGTCGGACTCGGCGTCCTCCCCGTCGACCGCGCTTGCCTCGATGACGCTACGCAGGTGGCCGCCTCGGCGTCGGGCATTCTTGATGCCCGGCAGCGGCACCGACGTTGCGGGCACCACGCCACCAGACGCAAGTCCTGCGAGCATTCCGCGCAGCCCCTTGATGGTGCTGTCCACCGAACTGGCGGTCGCGGCGCTGGCGATCAGGTGATCCCGATAGGCGAACAGTGCGTCCTCCCACTCACCTGTGGATCGCACTCGCCCGTCCTTCCTGGCCTCTACCACTACCGCCCGGCAATGCGGATCTTCGCTCGCACCGATCCATTCGAGCGCGCGAAAAAGCTTCAGATAGGCTGGCTTCGCACTCGCTTGCGCCAGACCTGAAACGATCTGCTTGAAACGGATTCCCACGCGTTTCAGGAACGGTGTCGACCACAACGGAAACAGTTCGCTGAACGGAAACACTCGACCGTGCACATACGGATCGATTCTGCTTGCCTCCGCCGTGGTCCGGATCTTCAACTGCTGTGCTGCCAAGGCTTCGGCGAACGGTTGTTGGTGAAAACGGGTCGTCGAGATACGAGTCACCTTCGCCAGCTCGACGAGATTGATGGTCAGCCGGTCCTTGTCGAGAGCGGGCTGTCCCGCCAACGCAGCTTGAAAGCGCTTCAGCTCCGTCTGTCTCTCGATCGGCAGATAACCCTCGCTTGCGGCACGCGCGTCCAACATCTCGAACAATGCGCGAATGGGTGGATGACGCGTGATGAACGTGCCGCCCCGCAGTTCGAAGTGCGCCATGAAGGCAAGGCGATCCACCTTGCCGTCGCGCAGGCCCAGCTCCTGCGCCTCGTAGGCAGCTTCCAGCCATGCACGCATCTCGGGAAGATGACGCAGCGGCCCGGTCACGACCCCCAGTTCACGTTCGTACCGGGCGAACACGCCCCCGAATCGACCCAATGCACTCGGTACGCATCCGAGTAATTGCGCATAGTGCTTGCGACTGATCTTGCCGCCTCGGGACGTGACGACGCCATCCGTCTCGCGATCGTTGTCGAGCAAGGCGCACAATCTCGCTTCGCTCAATGTGCCGCGCACACTGCCGACCCGCGACAGGAATTTGGTCGAAGCGGCCATCCCGGGCCTGCCTAGACCGCGATGTCCGCCTTGATCGCGTCGTGAGGCGAGTACCCCCGCACCTCGAAATCCTCGATGCGATAGTCGTCGATGCTCGCTGCCTGCCGGACGAGTTTCATCGTCGGGAACGGGCGAGGATCGCGAGAGAGCTGCTCACGAGCCTGGTCGAGATGATTCAGGTACAGGTGAACGTCACCACCCACCCAGACGAATTCGCCAGGTACAAGGTTGGCTTGTTGCGCAATCATGAGTTGCAGGGCGACGGCCTCGGTGTAGTTGAAGCTCGCCCCGATGAACAAATCAACGGACCTCTGGAGTAAGAGGCAATTCAGCTTCCCGTCCGACGTCACGTGATACTGATAGACCATGTGGCAAGGCGGCAATGCCATGTCGCCCAGCTCGGCGACATTCCAGCCGTGAAAGAGCATTCGACGGCTTGTCGGGTTTTCGCGAAGTGTTCGAATCAGATCGCCAATCTGGTCATGCTCGCGACCGTCCGGCCCCAGCCAACGCCTCCACTGCTTTCCGTACACCGGACCGAGCTCGCCCCAGCGCTTGGCGAAAGCATCGTCCTCGAGGATGCGGCGCTCGAATGCTTCCTGGGGAATGTCCTCGCCCGTCTCCTTCCGATAACTGGCCAGCGGCCAATCGGTCCAGATCCGCACGTTGTCCTGCAGCAATTCCCGAATGTTCGTGCCGCCGGTCAGGAACCACAGCATTTCCTTGACGGCCGTCTTCCAGTAGACGCGTTTCGTGGTCAGGATCGGCGCGGTGCCGTCCGACAGGTCGAACCGCAACAGGGCACCGAAGATCGAGCGTGTGCCCACGCCCGTGCGATCGATGCGCTCGTCACCGCGCTCGAGCACCTGCTCCATCAGGTCCAGATACTGATATTCCGGGTGTCGCATGCTTGCGCTATCCGTTGCTGATCCAAGTCATCGTTCATCGACAATAGCACTATTCATGCAATCAGTGTCCTACTTGCCTTATCAACTGCACCTCTCCGTTCATCGATCCACTTCGCTACGCCGGAAAAGAACGCCGCACCAAGCAGCAAATCAACCGAGCGTTGGAACATCAGGCAGTTGAGACGCCCGTCCGAAGTCACGTGGTACTGGTACACCATGTGGCAAGGCGGCAGCGCCATCGTGGAAAGCTCCGCGACGTTCCAGCCGTGGAAAAGCATGCGCCGGCTTGTCGGGTTCTCGCGAAGCGACTGCAGCAGATCGGCAATCTGATCGTGTTCGTGGCCGTCCGCGCCCATCCAGCGTCGCCACTGCTTGCCGTACACCGGGCCGAGTTCACCCCAGCGTGTAGCGAACGCCTCATCGTCGACGATGCGCTGCTCGAACGCCTCCTGGGAAATATCCTCACCGGTCTCGCGCCGGTAGCTCGCGAGTGGCCAGTCGCTCCATATCCGCACGTTGTCGAGCAGCAGTGGCCGGATATTCGTGCCACCGCTCAGGAACCAGAGCATCTCCTTGACCGCTGTCTTCCAATAGACGCGCTTGGTCGTGAGGATGGGGACGCGGCCGTCCGACAGATCGAAACGGACCATGGCGCCGAACAGTGAGCGCGTCCCGACACCGGTGCGGTCGACGCGTTCATCGCCTCGCTCGAGAACCTGTTCGAGAAGGTCGAGATACTGGTATTCCGGATGCCGCATGCTCATGCCTTCCATCGCCCGACACCGCTGCCGTTCATCGACAATAGCACTATCTATGCATCCAGTGTCATTCTTGTCTTGTTAGATGCGATTCTTCGTTCATCGATCCATTTCGCTATACCGGAAAAGCATCTGATGCCCGAACACGGCTCGCGTGCCGGTACCGGTACGGTCGCCACGTTCCGAACCGTTCTCAAGAACATGCCGCATCAGCTCGAGGTAGGTCTGCATCTCAGCGTCGCCCCTGTTTGTTCTGCCCCTGTTTGCCCTTCCTCTGCTTGTGCTGCCCTCGTCCGTGCTGCGCATGATCGATGGGCCGATCGTAAATGCCGCGGCGATAACCGATGACCATCATGGCCGCACCCGCGAAGATCATCGGAAACGACAGCAACTGTCCCATGGTCAACCAGTCCATCGCGACGAATCCAAGGTGTGCATCGGGTTGGCGTACGAACTCGATTCCAAACCGGTATATCCCGTACGCCAGCACGAACAGGCCCGACACCGCCATACGCGGCCGCGGCTTCGACGAGAACCACCAGATGAGGACGAACAGCACCACGCCTTCGCAGAAGAACTGGTAGAGCTGATTCGGATGGCGAGGCTCAGGACCCGCGTGAGGAAACACCATGCCCCAAGGCACATCGGTGATGCGACCGTACAGTTCACCGTTGATGAAGTTACCGATTCGACCGGCACCAAGCCCGATCGGGAAGGCCGGTGTGAAGAAGTCGGCCACCTGGAAGAACGTGCGGCCGGTGTTCCTGCCATACAGCCAGAAGGCCACCAGCACGCCGATGAAGCCGCCATGAAAGGACATGCCGCGCCAGCCACCGGGGCCGAAGGGGTTGAGTGTGCCGAGTGGGTCGCTCACGAGCTGATCAGTCTGATAGAAGAGCAACGAGCCGATCTTGCCGCCGGCGATGACGCCGATGACGATGTAGAAGACGGCATCACCGATCTCGTCGGGATTCCAGCCTGACCCGGGCTGGCGGGCGCGATGCTTTGCCAGCCACCAGCCGACAAGGAAGGCGAACAGGTAGGTTATTCCGTACCAGTGAATCGCCACTGGACCGAGATCGAGTGCGACCGGGTCGATTTCGGGGTATTGCAGCATTTCCAGGCACTCGACGAGGTAACGAAGGATTATAGGGTGCGCAGCGCACAGACGGGCGAGTCTGCCCGGCAAGTGATCGTGATAATCCCGGGGGCGCTACACCGGCCTGCAGATCGAGCCCTTCAGGTACAGGGTTTCCGCCATGGCGGCATTGACAGGATGATCGGCCGCCTGCCGCAAAGGGTGCAGGAGCTGCAGGCCGGTTGCCGTTTTCGGCAGTGCATTTCCGAGCAGTCGCTCGAAGGCCAATGGATCGACTGCCTGTGAACAGGATGCGCTCAGCAGGATACCGCCGGGTGCCAGCAGTTTCATCGCCAGCTTGTTGTTGAGTGTGTAGTGGCGTGTGCCGGCGTCGAGATCCTTGCGACGCTTGACGAAAGCAGGCGGATCGAGAACCACGACGTCGAAACGCTCACCCTGCTCGACCATCGTGCGCATGGCTTCGACAGCATCGTCATGCCGCGCCTCGAATCGAGTCTCGACGTCATTTGACACCGCATTGGCACGCGCCGCCTCGACCGCGTCGATCGACGCATCAATGGCCACCACCTCTTTTGCGCCACCCGCCAGGGCATTTATGCCGAAGGCACCCAAATAGCAATACAACTCGAGCACACGGGCACCCTTGACCCAGTTTCGAAGGCTCGCCCGACTGTCCCGATGGTCGTAGAACCAGCCGGTCTTCTGAGCGACAGTCGCGGGCACGGTAAAGTCGAGATCGTTCTCCCGCACCTTCAATTCATCGCGCGCGCCTCCATGAACCTGCTGCCGATAGCTCGGCAAGCCCTCCAGCACGCGCACGGATGTATCGTTCACCAGCGCGATCGACCCGGCGCCCGAGAGTTCCGCGAGCATCTCGACAATCTCTGACCGACGGCATTCCATGCCCGCTGTTGTCAATTGCACGACCAGTGCGTCGTCGTAGCGATCGACCACAAGCCCGGGTAGAAAATCACCCTCCCCGTGCACCCAGCGATAGAAAGGCTCGTCGTAACGGCGCTGACGCAACGCCAATGCGTGTTCGAGCCTTGCCCGCAGAAGCGTTCCGTCGAAGGGCTGGCGCGCGTCCCTGCTGGTCACGCGCGCACTGATCAGGGACGCCGGATTGGCGTAGGCATGCGCGAGGAAACGACCGTCGGCATTCTCGATGCGAACGGGCGCTCCCGCCTCGAGCCCCTTGAGTGGCGTCGCCGCCGTGTCGATCTCGTTCGAGAATATCCACAAGTGACCCGCGCGAATTCGCCGATCTTCACGGCGCTTCAGTCGTAGAATCGCGGTCATGCGGGCATGGGGCGCGGGACTGCCTGGAGGTCAGCCCTTGCAGCCATCCCGACGGCTAAAACGACAGTCAGCATGAGGGCTAACACGACAACCAGCGCGACGGTCAGCCCGATGGTCAGCGCGACAGTGCGGCCAGAATCTGGTCCTCGAGCTTGCCGCGCATGACGATGATTTCGCCGAGTCGTGGCAGATCGCCTGCCAGACGCTCGATCTCGTCAGCAGACGCATTGAAATTCTCGTACTGATCATTGAAGTCGACCAGATGATCGGTCGTCTCGGCAATAGCCGGATAAACATCGGCCGCCGCATCCTTGACGGCCTGTCGACGCTCCTTGCCTTCGATGATGCGCTGATAGACCTCGAAGTGGCCCATGGCGGTGTAGTCCACCATGATCTGGCAGAACCGCCGCAGATGCGCGTGATCGACCTTGCAGGGTTCGCTGTTGCGCTGCTCGATGGCGCTGATGCCGGCAAGCATGGCATAGCTTCGCGACACGTCCTGGCGCAGCTTGATCAACGCCTCGATGGTACTGCGCAGACGTTCGCGCCGGTCGACACCGCTGGGCGCTGCCTTGGCCGCGACCGCCGCCGATTCAGCCGCCACATCGGCAGCGACGTTGGCCGCCACGTTGGCGGCAAGTTCGTCAGCCGTATCGCCGCTCGAGCCTGCGGCCGAATCGGTGGGACGGGCGTTCACTGCTGTCATGCGGCTCTCCAGGGATCGGTAGACAGGCGCCAGCGGCGCCATAGAGCAAAGTCGAGAAGCGAACTTGAAATTCCATTGCGGCTGCAAGTTCGCGGCCATCCACTTTCCGGGATCACCATTGCGCGCATCCGTGAATTTAATCACAGAAATCAGGCCTGGCGTCCATCAATTCTCCGCTGATTCCGGTTCGCCTTGCAGGTCGGTGCTTACGCGACCCGACGATACAGTTTCGTGAAAGGTCGATGCCGGGCCACACGACAGCCTCAGCCGCCGCTGCAACTGCCGAATGTCTCGGGATTGAAAGACAATGTGACAGGCGTACGACCCACGCCGGCAAACCGCCCGAGCGCGGCCGGCATGCTGGCGAGCGTCACGCAAAGCGCAGCCCCGTCGTCTACCGTGAAGTCGAAGCGGTCGCTGTACGGATTGGCTGTGGAGATGTCGAATTCGAGCGGTGAGCTCAGTGCGGTGCTCAGGGTATCCGAGGCTTCGACGGAGACTGGCGTGATGCTCGCGAACCCGCTCGAGGAGGTAATCGTGCCGACGTAACGGGCGGTCGTTCCGCCTTGCTGACCAGTCACCATCAACGACCAGTTGCCATCGCAGTTCTGCCAGACGAACAGACCTTCGTCGCTCGCCTGGTTGACGCCGGGGTCACCACAACTCGACGACGTGGGCGCCGAGCAAGCCGCCAGTGTCGACGGATCGAAACCACTTGAGACCGGCGTGCGGTTCGCGCCGGCAAGCAAGCCCGTGCCGCTCGTCTGTGACTCGAGCACAACGCACACCGATGCCCCTGCGCTCGGTGTCAGGATGATCTCGTCCCCGTAGCCGCCGCCCATGCCCATGTCGAAGTACACATCACCCGGATCGATCGCGGCCAGCGTGTCACTCGCTTCCAGCGAGCGGGAATCGAGCGAGGTGAATTCGGTGTCCACATGAACATGGCCACGGTATCGTGCCGAACCGCTGCCACCCGTGCCGAGGAGATGCACCTTGCCCTCGCAATCTGTCCAGACGAACAGGGCGCGGTCGGTTGCCGGATCCGCTGCTGGCGCCTGACAAGTCGACGCACCCGGCGGTACGCACGGCTCGAGCGTCACTGGATCGAACGGGCCGCTCATGGCCGTCCTGCCCGGGCCCGCCAGCACTGACAGTCCGCTCGGCAGCACGCCGACATCAAGGCAGACGGCGTCCGACTCGGCGAAGTCGAATTCGAAACGGTCGTTGTAGGGGTGACTGGTCAGCATCCCGAACCGCAAGCGCCGCCCCTCATCGAGCAAGGTGTCCGATGACTCGAACGTGCGCGGCGTGGCGCTCGTGAAGCCGTCGTCGGCATGAATCTCACCGGTCACCCGAACAGAACCGGTTCCTTCCGGCCCGGTCAGCATGACATTCCACGGACCCCCGCACTGCTGCCAGACGAAGACGCCCGCATCGAGCGCTGGATCGACGTTCGGCGATCCACAAGCGGCTGGATCTATCGGCGCGCAGGCGCTGAGTGTCGCCGGGTCGAACGGCGACGTGACCGGTGTCATGTCGCGCCCGGCAAGTATCACGGTGTCGGCAGACTGACTCGTCACGCTCAGGCAGGCACTCGCACCAGACGCCAGCGAATAACGAAATTCGTCGACATAGATGCCGCCCAGACCGATCGAGAAATCGACGGTGTTCGCCGGATCGATGACCACGCGATCGCTCGGTTCCACGGAATGCAGCGACAGGCTGGCGATCGGCGAACTGGACTGCACGACACCTTGGTAGCTTGCCGAGGCGTTGCCGCCGGCTCCGACGACGTGCACGATATCGTCGCAGTCTTGCCAGACGATCAAGGCCCGGTGGACGGCGGCATCGTAGGCGGGCGGCGCACACGTGTCGGGCGGCTCCATAACCGGATCGTTGTCGCTCGATTCGAGTACAAGCAGGTAGTCGACGAGACGCTCCCTTTCACTCGCCGTCACCGTCACCGATGCATGCGCGGCAATCGCATCACCCAGTGTTGCGGCCGAGCCGTTATGGAGGTAAGGCGCACTGCTCCAGACACCGCGCAAGCTCGGCGTATCCAGGCCATCAAGCGTGCCCCCCAGGCGGCTGCCGCTGCCGGGCGCAAGCGTACCGATATCGTGTCGCGTGCCGAGGCGAACGCTGTCGGTCATCGTGGCGCCTCCGTGACAGGCAGCGCAACCCTTCGATGCAAAGAGCGCCTGGTCTGCGCTGGCACTTGCCGACACACTTCCATCAGGTTCACGGTAAGGGCTTCGTGGAAACTCGGTCAATGACGAGACGTAAGCGTCCAGTCGATCGAGATCGGCACTGATGCCGGCTTTCGGTTCGCCGAGTGGATCACTGCGCGTGCCGCTTGCGAAGGCGCTGTTCGTCATGAGGCCCGTGCCGTGCGCCAGACCCCGAATCTGACCCTCGAAGTCCTGTATCTCATCGAAGTTACCCGACCAGTGCAGGAGCCCGTGTTGCATTCCACCGTGACCGCGCAGATCGATCGTATTGCGCAGACCCTCGCCGAAATGACCCAGATCCCAGGTTCGCCCGTCGTGGCCGCCGTCGTTGTGGCAGGAGGCGCAACTGATGTAGCGCTGCGCGGCGAGGCGAGAATCGAACGCGTCGTAGAACAGTTGCTTGCCCGCCAGCACGTCGGATGACAGGGCTTCATCGACAACCGTCGAGATCGATGCCCGTGTCGGTACGTCGTCGCCGCCACGCTCGATCGCACCTGAAAGATCCAGCCGCATGACCGAGCGATCCATGAAGTTGTGCACGAACAGATCCTTGCCATCGGGTGAGACGGCCACTCCCTGTGGTGCACGACCCACTGGAATCCGGAGCACCTCGATACCCTCGTGAATATCGATCATGGCAACCTCGCGACTTGCTTCGAGCGCCACATACAGATAGATACCGAACGGTCCGAAGACACCCGTTGACGCGACACCTGCATCATCATGATCGATGCGCGCACCGGCGATTTCCGTGTGCGTTGCCAGCGCGATGGCCGATGAGATGGCCCTGACCGTGTTGTCGTGATCGAGGGGTCGGCCGTCTCGGTTCACACCCCGCAGCACGTTGTCCTGCTTCGAAGACACCCAGCCCCTGGTGCCATCGGGCGAGATGACGAGCGGTCCGAGATAGTTCGGCAGACCCCGACCGGCGTTTTCCGCGTCGGTAGTATCGCTGTGTTGCAACACGATGGTCCCGGTCTCGCCGGTCTCCGGTTCGAAGGTCGCGATCTCGCCTCCGTGCACGACTCTGCCGGTACTCGTACGCGGCGCGATACCACCTTCACCGGGCAGTGCAGGCGACACGAAGCGAGGTAGATAAACCACGTCTCCTGTGGCATCGATGGAGAGGTGGCGAAGCTCGCCACCGATCGAGGTCCGTGACCGGACACTGCCGGCCGAATTCACCAGCGCCACCTCACCGGAACCCGCCAACGCAACCCAGAAGCCTCTGCCCTGATTGTCGCGAATGATCCCGTGCGGCTGACTACCGTAGGGCAGAGAGATGACCTGACGAATCGACAGGCTGTTACCGTCGACAATGCTCAGGCTGTCATCGAGGCGGTTCGTGACCCAGGCATCTCCATTATCGGCGAGTGCGACGGCGCGCGGATTGTCGCCGACCGGAATTTCGGCGATGCGGGTATCGGTATCGACATTCGACACGCTGAGCGAATCATTGTCGGGGTTCACATTCCAGACACGATCAGGGGCATTTGTTCGTGCTTCATAGTAGACGCTGGTCGATATCGCGGCGGAGCCAGCGCTCAAGCGTCGGTGGACGTTCTGTACGACTCGCTCAGTCACCGAGGTACCGTCGGCGGAGCTGACCGTCAGCACGACGAGATACCGGCCCGGGTCTGCATAGACATGACTTGCCGATGTGCTGCTCGATGCCGCCGTCGTGGCGCTTCCGTCGCCGAAGTCCCAGCGAAGGACGGGGTTCACGCCACCGCTCACGTTCGCGACGAAGTTCACCGCCGTGCCGACCTCGCGCGGCAGGGGCGCCAGCGCGTCAACGCTCAACGCCTGAGCCGCTGCGAATGCCCAGTCGATGGTCACGCTGTCGACACCGCCTCGACCGTCGACCACATGGAGCGTGATGGCGTATTCCCCGGGTGAAGACACGCTGCCGGATATCAACCCGGTGGACGCATTGATCGACAGGCCGGTTGGCAGGCCGCTCGCGATCCACCGCAACGCGTCTGCATCCGCATCGCTTGCCGACAACATGAGAGCCACACTCTGCTCGACGGCATCACTCTGTGCGCCGGGATCAGCCATGACCGGGTCGTGATTGCCGGCCGAAGCCGCAGGAAAGATCGCCGCGGACGGTATGCCGCGCTTGCCGAATCCGGGACCTGCGAAATGCACCTGCAGCCCGCTGCCACCGGCCTTCTCGAAAAAATCTACCCGGATCTCGTGGTATCCAACCGCCAGATTGACGGAGCCCTGCTCCTCGACGAGGCCGTGCAGCCCATCGTTGTCGACGACCAATGCCCCGTTGATGTACAGGCGCGACCCGTCGTCCGAGGTGGTGTAGAACGTATAGCTACCGGCCTGCTCTATCCGGATGGAGCCGGTGAAGCGAATACCGAAGTAGTCGGCTGCATTGGCAACGCCGATGTCGAAGGTGTCCACCGTACCGGTACTGAGCGGCGTCAGGGCCGCGAAGTCCGGAATGGCATTCCAGTCGCCTGCATAGACTTCGTAGTCAAGATCGGCGGGCTCACCGACGATCCACTCGCGCGCCACGCTGCTCGACTCGCCGCGGGAATCGGTCGCCGTTATGGTCACGGTGTAGCGGCCGATCGACACCGGCACACCGCTGACATCGCCGACGTCGGGATCGATCGTCAGACCGGGGGGCAGTCCGCTCGCCGTGAACGTGACGGACGGATCGTCCGCGTCGGTGGCCTCGACACCGATCGTGACCGGTTCGTTCAGACGCAGTGTGTTGATGGCATCGACGTCGAGGCTCGGCGGAAAGTTCGTCTGTGAGCCGCCGGCGAAGATTCGGATCGATTTCGCAACCGACGGGGTACCGTTCGCGTCGACTGCGAACAACATGTAGTAGCCCGCCGGCAGTACGTAAGGGTTGGCCTCGAGCTGCACTTCGTAGTTGCTTGTCGAACCGTTCGGGTATTCGGTGAAGGTCGGCGCCAGCATGCGTTGATCCGTGTTCACGCCGTGCGTCGTGGATGACATCTTGATCAGGCTGAAACGAGTCATGTCCGGAGTTGCAGTAACGGACAGGATGTCGCCGTGGCTGCTGGTCTCGGGTGCGGCGATGATGTCCGGGCGCGTGGCCAGCGATCCGTCTTCATTGAACAGGTACGGGGGCGAGAAGATCTCCGCGTTCAGGTGATTGACGCCACATCCTCCACAGAGACCGCCGCCCGCCGACCAGACCCGCCCGTCCATCATCAGGAGCGCAACCGAATGGTAGGTTCGGGCTTCTCTCTGGGAGGCAAGCTCACGCCAGGTTTCAGTCAGAGGGTTCCAGACTTCGGAGGCGAACACAGGCTCGTCGTCGTTGAATTTCTCACCATTGATGTTGCCGCCGACCATCATCACTTCGCCATTGGGCAGCGCGATCGCGTTGGCAAACTTGCGCTTGTGCACCATGGGCGCGATCGAATCGTCGACCACCGGCACGCTGCCGGTGACGTCGATCTTCATGGCGAGCTCGGTACTCCGGATGCTGTTGCCCCGACGCGCACCGCCAGCAAGCAGTATCTTCCCGGTGTCGTACATCACCGAGGCACCGTGCTTCGGATACCACTCCTGCTCGGTCAAGGCGCCGACATCCTCGATGGCGCCGTTACCCTCGAGCGTCAGGCGGTGCATCCGCGGTGTCGGGCCGTAGTGGATGACATCGCCCTGCGGGTCCTGAGCGAAGTAAGGCCACCAGATCCCTTCATAGTTGCGACCATCGTTGTACTGTATGACCGGCGACTGAAAGTCGATGCCGGTCAACCGTCGCCAGCCTTCCGATGGTTTCCAGAGCTCGGCAAAGCGACCGCCGCTGCTGCCGAGACCCGTAAGAATGCTGCCGTCGGACAAGGCCAGTGACGTCGGGTACCAGCGGCCGTTGTTCATCCGGTCGGACAGCAGTGTCCACTGATCCGCCGTGGCGTCGAAGATACTGGTGCTGTTGACGTGGTTACGGCCACCGCTGATGAAGATGCGACCGTCGTCGAGCATGACCGGCGCTCCACAGAACATGTCGTGCCCCGCATGCGAGACGTCGGTGAAGCTTCCGGTCAGTGGATCCCAGACCGTCGAATGGGTGAACTCGGGATTGTTGCCGGGAAAGTTATCGATCTCGCTCGCCGAGAACGACATGATGCGGCCGTCCGGCAGATTGGCGGCCGAGACAGCCACGTGCGGCCAGTCGAGAATGGCCGGATCCCAATAGCCGACTTCATGGTAGTCGGCAGGATCGGGTGGCGGCAACGCCGCCTGGATGACCGGCGCGGAGCCCCGTTCGGCAGCGGCCTTTGCAGCCGCCTGACGCGCCAGTTCGTCCTCACGCGCGTGACCTGTCCCACCGGCATGATCGCCGTCATCGTGGGCCTGCAGGGGCCAGGACAGCAACGAGATGACGAGCCCGAGAAACACCGTCGAACGTGCCCGCGACGAGATCACGAAGATCTCTTGCAGCGCTCGTGAGAACGTCCCTTGCATGCCTGCTCCTCTTGCCGAGCTCTCTGTTGACCGCGGCGTGCGGTCGTCGAGAGTCGTTGTCCGCGGCTCGATGGGTCGCGGACACAAAGCGACACGCTCGATGGGTCTCTAGCGGCGGCTCGACAAGATTTCTGTAGCGCTGACCCGGTGGCGCACGGACCCCTTCAGGGGTCCCACTGCACGATATGCTCGACGATCGCGTAGACCGGTACAGCCTCCTCGGAGACGACGCGACCCGCTGCCGAGATACCGGCCTGACGTACCGACTGCGGGTCGCCGCTGAGCAGGGGATGCCAGTCTGCCAGCCCGCGCCCTTCGGCAAGTCTGCGGTAGGCACAGCTCGGCGGTAGCCAGGAGATCTTCTGTGCATCGAGGGGCCGGACGGACAGGCAATCGTCAACCCGACGGAAACGGGCCGCGTAATCTGTACACCGGCAGCTTTCAGTATCGAGCAATCGGCAGGCGACACGCGTGAAGTGAATGTCGCCTGACTCCTCGTCCTCGAGTTTCTGCAAACAGCAGCGCCCACAGCCGTCGCACAGGGACTCCCACTCCCGCTCGTTCATCTCCTCGAGCGACTTGCGCTCCCAGTAAAGCGGTTCCAGCCGGTCCTCGGACGCACTATCGCCATCGACGGTCATCGGCCATCACGGATCGTCACAATGAGCTTGCACCGTGGTCGCTGCCCGTCACGGTAGCTGCCGGTCGTCACGGCTGTCACGGCTGTCACGGCTGTCACGGCTGTCACGGCTGTCACGGCTGTCACCGATGATAGTCGATGAGTCTCTGAACCTCCTCACGCGATCCCATCAACACCGGAACGCGCTGGTGAAGCGCATTCGGTGCAATCTCGAGAATGGGCTGTTCGCCGGTATGCGCCAGACCGCCAGCCTGTTCGACGAGCATCCCCATGGGGTTCGCCTCGTACAAGAGCCGAAGCTTGCCGGTCTTCCCTTCGGCCGCCATGCGCGCATCATTCGGATACAAGAACACGCCACCGCGGCAGAGGATGCGGTGGATATCACCGACCATCGAGCCTGCCCAACGCATGTTGAAGTTCGCACCGCGAGGCCCTTCCTTGCCGGCCACGCATTCGTCGACATACCGGGAAACCGGGGGAAACCAGTGCCGGGAGTAAGCCGCATTGATTGCATACTCTCGCGTCTCGACAGGGATCCTCATGGCCGGATGACTCAGCAGGAACTCACCGATGGAATTGTCGAGCGTGAACCCGGCCACGCCGTCGCCGGTGGTGATGACAAGCATGCTCGCCGAACTGTAGAGGCAATAGCCCGCGCAGACCTGCTCGGTGCCGGGTTTGAGAAAGTCCTCGTCCGCCGGTGCGGCGTCCCCACCATGTCGGGAGATGGAGAAGATGGTTCCTGTTGCCCCGTTGACGTCGATGTTGGAGGAGCCGTCCAGCGGGTCCATGGCAAGCAGGTAGTCGCCGCGCACATAGCGTTCGGGTATCGGATAATGGTTGTCCATCTCCTCCGAGGCTATTCCCGCCAGCAGTCCCGACCTTTGCATCGCATCGATGAAGACATCGTTGGCGATGATGTCGAGCTTCTTCTGGTCCTCACCCTGCACGTTCTCCTGGCCCGCGGCACCGAGCACACCTGCGAGCTCGCCCTTGCGGACGAGTTCGGAGACGCGCTTGCAAGCGGTCGCGACATCGTTCAGCAAGGCCGTGAAGGCGCCGCGGGAATCACGGTGATGCCGGCCCTGCTCGATGATGTACTGCGTCAGTGTCGTGCCGAGTTCCATCGTTCGCTCCCGTTCAAATGCCACATCAACGTGCTGTTGGCGGGCTCAGCGTCAAATCACGTTGACGCACAACTGAGTCAATCGATCGCGACCATGTCGAAATCGTCCTTCACCGCTCCGCAATCGGGACAAGCCCAGCCCAACGGCACATCTTCCCAGGTAGTACCCGGTGCGATGCCGTCGTCCGGCCAGCCCACCGCCTCGTCGTAGATCAGGCCACAGACACTGCAGAGCCAGCGGCGGTTCGGGCCTGACACCGATGTCGATTCGGCAGACGGGGAGGTCACGATCAGGATGCTCTCGGTTCGCTGTCAGTAGCGGCGCTTACCCGGCCAATGCACAGGGCATGCTTCACATTGTCGCACCTTGCGACGCTTGTCGTACCATGCACGACATACCCTGATCGCCCATACCTTGACCACCCACACCTTGTTTACCCACACCTTGCTTACCCACACCTTGTCTACCCACACCTTGTCTACCCACACCTGATTCGCACTGGCGTCAGGATCGCCCTGACGTCAACGCGGTCCGCTCGACGCCTGCGCCATGAGCGCGCCGACGCGATCGATGAGCCTGCACTGATGGAGTCAACCGTGTCCGAGAATCTGAACATTACATCGTCTGCCGAATCGGCCACTCTGTTCGAGCGCGCCCGGCGTGTCATTCCCGGCGGTGTCAACTCACCGGTCCGTGCGTTCGGTAGTGTGGGCGGCACACCCCGCTTCGTTGCCCGGGCGCGCGGCGCCTACGTTTTCGACTCGGACGACAATCGCTACATCGACTATGTCGGATCGTGGGGTCCGATGCTCCTCGGCCATGCGCACCCCGACGTCATCGCCGCCGTGCGTGCCGCTGCCGAGAACGGCCTGAGTTTCGGTGCACCGACGCAACTCGAGACCGAGATGGCCGAGCACATCACGCACATCGTGCCGTCGATCGAATCGGTCCGTATGTGCAGCTCCGGTACGGAAGCGACGATGAGTGCCATCAGGCTTGCTCGTGGCTTCACCGGCCGGGACGACATCCTCAAGTTCGAAGGCTGCTATCACGGGCATTCGGACGCCTTGCTGGTCAAGGCGGGATCAGGTGCCTTGACGTTGGGCGTGCCGAGTTCGCCCGGTATTCCGGCAGACTTTGCCAAGCACACATTGACCTTGCCCTTCAATGACGAAGCCACACTTCGCGAGCTGTTCAAGAGCCACGGCGACCGGCTGGCCTGCGTCATCGTCGAGCCGATTGCGGGCAACATGAATTTCGTCGAACCAAGGCCCGGCTACCTGCAGGCCCTCCGCGAGCTGTGCAGCCATCACGGCACGGTACTGATCTTCGACGAAGTCATGACGGGTTTTCGCGTCGCCCGCGGCGGCGCACAGGAACACTACGGCGTGACGCCGGATCTGACGACGCTCGGCAAGGTCATCGGCGGCGGCATGCCGGTCGGTGCGTTCGGCGGCAGACGCGAGATCATGGACCACATCGCGCCGCTCGGACCGGTCTACCAGGCGGGTACCCTGTCGGGTAATCCGATCGCGATGACGGCGGGTCTGAAGACGCTCGAACTGCTCTCGGCGGACGGATTTCACGCCCGCCTGCATGCGCGCACCGGAGAGCTCCTCGACGGCCTTCGTGAACGCGCTGCGCACCATGGCGTACCGTTTCGCGCCGGCCATGTCGGCGGCATGTTCGGTTTCTTCTTCAGCGATGCTGACGAGATATCGACGCTGGACGCGGTCATGGCCTGCAATCAGGAACAGTTCAAGCAGTTCTTCCATGCCATGCTCGAGCGCGGCGTGTGGCTTGCCCCCTCGGCCTTCGAGGCAGGATTCTCGAGCGCCGCCCATGGCAAGGACGATATCGCCGCGACGATCACGGCAGCCGACGAGGCCTTTGCATTGATTGCAGCGAACGCCTGATGAACAGCGGCCGTTGCCTGGCCATGTGGTCGGGTCCGCGAAACATCTCCACGGCGATGATGCGAGCATGGGAGAACCGGCCGGATACACAGGTTGTGGACGAGCCCTTCTACGCTCACTACCTCCAGGCAACCGGTATCGATCATCCGCTGGCGGATTCGATCATCGCCCAGGGCGAAACGAATTGGCAGTGCATTGTCGACCGGCTTGTAAAGCAACCGTCGAGGGGCTACTTCTATCAGAAGCACATGACCGTCCACTGGCTCGATCATTTCAGCACGGACTGGCTCGCACGAGTCGAGCATATTTTCCTGATCCGGCCGCCCGAGCCTGTCATCGCATCGTATATCGCCAAGCGTGGCACCGCGACCGCCACTGATCTCGGCTATGCCCGACAGGCGAGCCTCTTCGACACGATATCGGCACAAAATGGCGAAGCCCCACCCGTGATCGACAGCGAACGTTTTCTTCGAGACCCCGAAGGGCAGCTACGGGCGCTCTGCGAACGACTGTCCATTGCCTTTGATACAGCCATGCTTTCGTGGCCGACGGGTTCTCGCGAAAGCGATGGTGTCTGGGGGACGCATTGGTACGACGCGGTCAACCGGTCGACTGGCTTCGCAGCACCTCACACGCTCGAGCCGGTTGCACTATCGGCAAGCGATCGGCACCTCGCGGACACCTGTCGACCCGACTACGATCGACTGGCGGAACATGCGATCCAGACGCCTGCCGACCCGTCAACTGCGAGTCGTTGAGCCGTCGAGACTTTGAACCGGCAGTGGTACGTCTATGTCATGTTGAAGAACCACGAGCCATTGAACCGCAGAATCACCGCTGACCGTCGCCCTGGCAGCAACACTCAGAAGTAGTACTTCAACCCGATGCTCACCGCATCCACCTGCGCAAGCTCATCATCCCCGGAGAGATAGCGCATCCAGTCAGCGCTCAGATCGAAGCGCTCGCTGAGTTCGGTCTCGAGCCCGGCGCCAAACGAGAAACCGCTCCCCGTCTGCGACGTGTCCAGCGCACCGCGCGTCCTTGTGAATTCGACACCAGCGACACCCGCCAACGCGAACATCGCACTACGCACGCCCACCGGGGCATAGCCTTTCAGATACGCGCCGGCAAAATTCGTACGGAAGTCATCCAGCTGTTCGTTACCGTCATCGGCCGATACGCCCACCTGAAACTCGACGTCGAAATCCTGCGACATGCGTAGCCCCAGACGCAAGCGGCCACCACGCGGATTCACCCCGGATTCGACGCCATCGTCCGGGTTGCCATCACCCAGGGTGAGCGAACTGCCGTCGAGCGCCAGGTAACCACCGGCATGAGCGCCGGGTGCCATCGCTGACAGGGACAGGGCAAGGCACGTTGCCATGAGCGTACCGGGACCGAGGGCACGAATGCGCATGGTCGACTCCGATCGAATGAAGGAGGCCGCAGCATGCGATGTACCGGCTGAACCCGATCTGAACAACGACAACAACCGACGGCCCGATCACGCAAGCACGCCCGCTGCACAGAGAGTTCAGTCGAGCAGTGCAGTCTGGGTCGGGTCTTCAGAGCGCCAGACGCCAGGCTTCGAATCGTTCGGCGTCGTTCCTCGCACTTCGCGCTTCGACGGTCTCACGGCAGTGATCACGTTGTCATCATAGATATGGGTGGCAAAGGTTTCACCCGAACGTTCCGAGACAACCAGCATGCCGTCGGCACCGAGATCGTCAACGACGAACGTGAAGCCAGCCGGAACATGGCGCACATCCATGCCGTTGGCGGCAAGACTGTCGATGAACGCATCGAGCAGACCTTCGTCCTTGATGAAACGCCGTCCCGTCCGCCACAGAGAGCCGCCTTCGTTGACAACGTAGGAACGCGGCATCGGTGAGGCCGACTCTTCAACCTGATCGCGTTGGCGACCGAAGGTACTCACGGCGATGCGCTCGTCGCCGGCAGCTGCCGGCACACGACGGGTCGTGACAGCCTCGTCGCTGGAATGACGGCCGTCTGCGCGCGCGCGCGCGATCATCGAGTCGGCACGCGCCAGCACGGTCACCCGCACGGTCGGTACATCCATGGTCGATGCGGTGTGCGTAGACGCGTTCGGCAGTCGTGCCGGTGAGGTCCGGTTGCCTGATTCGATGATCGACTTCTTGATGATCGAATCATGGGCTGACGCGCTCTGCACGATCGACCAGGAGGTCGAGCCATCGCCGATGTGGGCGCCTGTTGCGTTCGGAACCGAAGTCGACGACAGGTTAAAGTCCGGAACCTGCGTTCCGACCTGCCAGGCAGCTTCCTGATCTGTTTCGAGGGTCGATAGCACGGAAGTTTCCTGCGGGCCCCGTTCCAGCACGCCGTTCAGCATCGATACGTAGATGAATCCAGCCAGCGGCACCAGCACGAAAGCCAGGCGGTACATTTGTCTGACCCTGAGGAAATCGTCGAGCCGACGCTTCAAGATCAAACGCAGCGGACGCTTGCGGCGTGGACTCTGATTGGCGCGCCGACGACGTGATTCGGCACTTTCGGAACTCGATGCTGTGGATTCCTGCTCAGATGCGGCTTCCTGCTTTAGGGACTCTGACGACATAGACGGTTACCTGAATCGCTACGAAGGCGCGGCCAAGAGCGTGCAACGCTCCTCTGCCAATCAGGAAAATAGACGAACCTGAAAAGTTTGCACGCGTTCACAATTAATCAGTCACGGAATCCAGGGCGCCATTTGCGACTTGCGGTAGGCCGTGAGGTCCCCTTGATCACGAGTTCGCCAACGCGATGTCGACCGGCCGCTCGTGGTCAGTCAACATGATATTGGCGGGATCAGAGCCCCCGACGCTCTGGCGTGACTTTCAGGCGGCAGTCGTGGTCGCAGGCTCCGGGATATAGCTCGACAGGGGCGGACACGAGCAGATCAGGTGCTTGTCGCCATGGACATTGTCGATTCGTGCGACCGGTGGCCAGTACTTGTCACGCGTGTCGCCGGTATCGGCACTGTGCGTCGACACTGCCGGCCAGGCGGCCAGACGACGCGGATAGGGGTGCGACCAGTCATCGCTCGTCACCATGGCGATGGTATGCGGGGCGTTGCACAACGGGTTGTCATCTACAGGCCAGACACCTGCAGCCACCTGCATAGCTTCAGCATGTATCGAGAGCATGGCTTCGCAGAACCGGTCTATCTCTGCAAGAGATTCGCTTTCCGTGGGCTCCACCATCAGTGTGCCGGCGACAGGGAATGACATCGTGGGTGCGTGAAAGCCATGATCCATGAGTCGCTTGGCGATGTCGTCCACGGTAATGCCGCAGGTATCCTTGAGCTTGCGGGTGTCGAGAATGCACTCGTGGGCCACGCGCCCGTTGCTGCCCCGATAGAGTATCGGGTAGGTGTCACCGAGCCGCATCGCGATGTAATTGGCGTTCAGGATGGCCACCTCCGTCGCCCTGCGAAGGCCGGCAGCGCCCATCATGCGAATGTACATCCAGGTGATCGGCAGTATCAGTGCGCTGCCCCAGGGGGCTGCACTGACAGCGCCCCGGGCGTCACCCAGTTCGCGGTGCCCGGGCAGGAACGGCACAAGATGCTCACCGACACCGATCGGGCCCACACCCGGTCCCCCACCACCGTGGGGTATGCAGAAGGTCTTGTGCAGGTTGAGATGCGAGACGTCGCCACCGAAGCACCCCGGCTGCGCCGTGCCGACCATGGCGTTGAGGTTGGCACCGTCGATATACACCTGGGCGCCGGCTTCGTGGACCCGTCGACAGACGTCACGCACGCCCGCCTCGAAGACACCGTGCGTTGACGGATAGGTGATCATGATCGCGGCAACTCTGCCCGCGTGTCGCTTGATCATGTTCGCCAGATCGTCGATGTCGACATTACCAGCAGAATCACAGGCAACGACAACGACGCGCATGCCGGCCATCTGCGCACTGGCGGGGTTGGTGCCGTGTGCCGAACTCGGAATCAGGCAGACATCACGCAAGGTTTCGCCACGACTCTCGTGGTAGCGCTTGATGGCCAGCAACCCCGCGTATTCTCCCTGGCTACCTGCATTGGGTTGCAAGGAAACCGCGTCGTAGCCTGTGCAGGCAGCGAGCATGCGTTCGAGATCGTCGATCAGGGCGCGGTAGCCGGCTGTCTGCTTCGATGGTGCGAACGGGTGAATGTGAGCGAAACCGGGCCAGGTGATCGGCATCATCTCGGCGGCCGCGTTCAGCTTCATCGTGCAGGAGCCGAGTGGAATCATCGCCCGGTCAAGGGCGATGTCACGATCGGACAAGCGCCGCAGGCGGCGCATCATGTCGGTCTCGGAACGATAGGCGTGAAAGACCGCCTGGGACAGGAAGGTTGCCGCGCGATCCCGCGACAGATCGCGGGGTGCTGGCGCCACGAGTGCAAGCGATGCGGCATCGCGATTCAGGAGGGCTGCCGCCACGAGGCGGACGTCGGCATCTGTCGTGGTCTCGTCGAAGGTCAAGGTGATGCGGTGCTGTTCGACCCGGCGTCCGTTGAAGCCGACTTCGAGCAGTCGGGTCAGCACGACATCGGCATTTTCGACCGCCAATTCAACGGTGTCGAAGCGTTTCTCGCCGATGACACGCGGTGTACCCTGCGTGCCACCCCGTTCGTCGCTCTGCTCGTCGCTCTGTTTGCCACCCTGCCGGCCACTCTGCTCACCATCCTGAACGCCATCAGTGGCGAGAGCCTGCGCGAGGGTCGCCACCAAGGTGTCTGCGCGGGCTCGAACACGTCGAGCAATGGCTACGAGTCCGTCCGGACCGTGCCAGGTCGCATACAAGGCTGCCATGATCGCCAGCAGCGCTTGCGCCGTGCAGATATTGGAAGTCGCCTTCTCGCGCCGGATGTGCTGCTCGCGCGTCTGCAGGGCAAGCCGATAGGCGGGTTTGCCCTCGGCGGTGAGCGACTGCCCGACGAGGCGCCCGGGAAGGCTCCGCTTGTAGGCGTCGCTTGTTGCCATGAATGCGGCATGCGGCCCGCCAAAGCCCATCGGCACGCCGAACCGCTGGGCACTGCCGACAACGATATCGGCGCCAGCATCGCCCGGCGATTCGAGCAAGGTCAGTGCCAGCAGATCGGCCGCGACGATCGTCAACGCACCCGCGGCGCGTGCGGCCGCCGCAATGGGTTGCAGCTCGGGCACTTGTCCCCGGGAGCCCGGGTATTGCACGAGGACGCCGAACACATCCTCGCCATCACGTGCCACCACTTCGGCGATCTCGCCGACCGGCACGATCCGCAAGGTCATGCCGAGCGGCTGTGCGCGGGTCGCGAGGACGTCGAGCGTTTGCGGATGACAGTCGGCATCGCAGAGCAGCGTCGTGCGCCTGCCGCGCAGCGCTCGATGCGCCATGGCCATGGCCTCGGCTGCCGCCGTGGCCTCATCGAGCAGCGATGCGTTGGCGATGTCGAGGCCGGAAAGCTCGGTGATGAGGGTCTGGAAATCGAACAGGATTTCGAGTCGACCTTGCGCGATCTCCGGCTGATAGGGTGTGTACGCGGTGTACCAGCCAGGATTCTCAAGCACGTTGCGCTGAATGACAGCCGGTACATGGCAGTCGTGATAGCCCTGCCCGAGCAGCGTGCGGACGACCCGGTTGCGCGCCGCGAGTGCGGAGATCTCCATCAGCGCTCCAGCTTCACTGACACCCTCGTCGAGCGCCAGCGGTTCGTCGTGACGGATGCTTTCGGGCACCACCTCCTCGACCAGTGACGCAAGCGAAGCGCAGCCGAGTCGCGCGAGCATCGATTCGATATCGCTCTCTCGCGGGCCGACATGGCGCCCGGTAAAACTCGTGTCCCGAGGTATGTTCACGTTCGACGGATACTCGCTCATGGTGGACTCTCCCGATTGTCGGCCAGTCGCCCGTCCGTTATCAATCGATTCGTTGTCAATCCGTCCTTTGTCAATCCGTCGTTGGTCGATCAGTCGCCGCTCTCGGCGTAACTTTCATAATCATCAGGACTCATGAGCGACTCTATCGCGTCCTCGTCGTCGGGCTTCAGGCGAAATATCCAGCCCTCACCATACGGATCGGTGTTGACCAGTTCGGGCGTGTCCGCCAGCGCGCCGTTCGCATCGATGACGGTTCCTGCCACCGGTGCATAGAGATCGGATGCCGCCTTGACCGACTCGACGACCGCGATGCCCTCCTCCGCCTCACAACTTCGATCGACTTCCGGCGTCTCCACGAAAACCAGGTCGCCGAGCTGCTCTTGTGCGTGTTCGCTGATACCGACGGTCAGCGTACCGTCATCGTTTCGACGGACCCACTCGTGGGATGCCGCAAATTTCAGATCACCAGGTATGTCCACGTCAGTTTGCTCCGTTGGGGCCAGAGTTGCGAGTAAGAGTTGCGAGTAAGAGTTGCGAGTAAGCTTAGCGAGAAAGCCTGGCTGGAGAGGGGTTGCGAGAAAGAGCTGCAAGGCCGGAATGCGAAAAGCCGCACCGGCGTCATGCATTGACTGTACCTCTCCGCACAAAGGGAATGGCGGCACGCTGAACCGATAGCGGTCGATCCCGGACCAATACATCGCAGCCGCCATCGATAGCGGCTTCGACGCGAGCCAGGGCAATCGAGTGTTGCAGCGTCGGACTGAATGTACCCGACGTCAGTACACCCACCTGCCGACCGTCGAGCACTACCGGCTGCCCCGCTCGCAGAACACCCCGCTCCTCGCGCACCAGACCGATGCGCACACAACGTCCACCCTGGGTCTTGTGCAGCGCGACGACCGCACGCCCGATGAAGTCGCGATTGTCATCCGCGAGGTCTACCGTCCAACTGAGGCCGCACTCGACAGGCGAATGCTCTTCATCGAGATCATTGCCGTAAAGACTCATGCCAGCCTCGAGTCGCAGCGTATCGCGCGCACCGAGCCCGCAGGGCCTTGCGCCAGATGCGACCAGGGCTTCCCAGAGCGCCATGACCTCCGACGCCGGCAGCGCAAGTTCGACCCCATCTTCACCCGTGTAGCCGGTTCGGGCAACAAACAGGTCATTGGCGCCTGCAAACGAGAATCGCTCAAGAGCGCTCAGCTCAGGAACGAATTCGCGCGTCTCACGCAGGGCCTGCATGGCCAGGGCGACACCATCCGGCCCCTGTACTGCAAGCATCGCCATCGCTTCCGGTGTCTGCAGCTCGACGCCGACCGGACAATGACCTGCAAGCCATGCGATATCCTTCTCGCGGGTGGCAGCGTTCACGATCAGGCGCCAATGATCACTATCGTGTCGATAGGCAATGACATCGTCGACGACCCCGCCGCGCTCATTGCAGAGACACCCGTATTGCGCCTCACCGTCGGCAAGCTTGCCGACATCGTTGGCAAGCAGCGTACGCAACCAGTCGCGAACGCCGCTGCCGTGCAGGTCGACGATGGTCATGTGCGATATATCGAACACGCCCGCCTGTTCGCGCACCGCGCGGTGCTCCTCCATCTGCGAGCCGTAGTGAACGGGGAGCTGCCAGCCGGCGAAATCCACCAGCTTGCCGCCCGCCGCGACATGCGCATCTTTCAGGGGTGAACACTGAAGGGGTGAACACTGACTTGCAGACATCGGATCGGCCTCTGTTTCGGAAGGTCTGGAAACGACGCTGTGCGATCGATCGGTGACGCGGCCGCCCGATCATCGGACAGTCGCGCTCCGCTGTCCAGCGACACGTCGCCTCGCCAGCCACGCGAACGCGAAGATCGCCAGGCTGGCGATGAAAATCGGCCAGTTTCCCGTGCGCGCGTACACGGTCATGCCCTGTCGAGGCTGCACGTCGACATCGAGCACGCCCTGAGTATCGTGCTCGATCCGGTCGATTACACTGCCATCCGTACGAATCGCCGACGAGACGCCGGTATTGGTGACCCGAACCATCGGTCGATCAAACTCGCGCGCGCGCATCCGTGCTTTCTGTTCGTGCTGATGCGGCGCGGCGCTCGCACCGAACCACGCATCATTGGAGACGTTGACGAGCAGTGTGGACGCCGGCAGCAACGCGCGCATCTCCTCACCGTAGACATCTTCATAGCAGATAGACAGGCCGATACGCTGATTCTGCAGGGTCAGAGGAACATGCGGGCCATCTCCTTCGGCAAGATCCGACATCGGAATCTCGATGAATCGTGCGAACCAGTCGAGCACGAACCGTAATGGCATGTACTCTCCGAACGGCACCAGATGACGTTTGCGATACAACGCCCGATCACCACCGAGCTGCCTGACACTGTTCCAGATTTGATCCCCTTCGCGGTGAAATCCGCCAGACAGAACGTCGACTCCCTGTGCACTCATCGAGTCGATGAATGGCGCAAGCGCGGATTCGACTCGATCGAAGTAAGTCGGAATCGCCGTTTCCGGCCAAACCACCAGATCGATCTCCGCGAGGCTGTCGCGCTCGCTGAGCGATGTGTACAAGCCTAGTGATGTCTTCAGACGCTCCTGGCTGAACTTCAGAGCCTGCGGAATGTTCGCCTGGACCAGTCGAACCCGAAGCGGTTCGCCGTTGTCCGTACCGGGCTTGTAAGCATCGGCCGCCACGACACCCGCGACGATCACGAGCAGGGAGACAGCCGCGCGGAGGACGACCGTGCGGGAAGCAGACACGCGCGCGCTCGAGACGGCCGCACTGCGCAACTGACCTTCGCCCGGTATCGATCGACCGAACTGCGCCCGGCCCGGTGCCGACAACGGCCAGATCAGCGCGCTGCCGGCAACCAGCAGAAAGCCAAGGCCGTACACACCCAGAAGCGGTGCCAGGATGCCGAGTGGCGCGCTTGTGTGGCTGTAACCGACGAGCAACCAGGGGAAGCCTCCCATCAGCTTGCCCCGAAGAAGTTCGCCCAGCACCCAGAGCGCCGCGAACAGCCAGGCCGAGCGAACCGGTGCCACCGCGCCCCCGACCGAGAGACGGCACCAGAGCCAGGCAACGACTGCCGGAAATACCGTCATCACCAGCACGAACAATGCGGTGAGGGCCGCCGCCAGTGGCGCAACCGCGGCGCCGAACAGGTGCAGGCTGTGATAGATCCAGCTCACCCCGATACCGAAATAGCCAAGGCCGAAGAGCCAGCCGATGACCAGTGCCTGACGCGGCGAACGGCCCTGCAACGAGGCATAGAGGATGAACAGCGACACCGTCGCGATCGGCCACGCTTCGAGCGGCGCAAACGCGAACGGTAGCGCAAGCCCGGCAAGCAGCGCGACGATAGCGGCGATGCCGAACAACGGAGGCGACAGTCTCATTACCCCGGTGGCGGTCCCGGCGGCGTGACCTGGAGCAGATGCAGACGGCGGGAGTCAGCCGACAGAACGCGGAACTGACAGCCGTCGATTTCCGCCGTCTCGCCGGTCTTCGGCATGTGTCCGATATGCTGCATCAGAAGGCCACCGATGGTGTCGAACTCCTCTGAGCTGAACTCCGTGCCCAGCGTCTGGTTGAAATCGTCGATCGGGGTGAGCGCCCTGACGGAATAACGACCATCGCCGTGCGTCCGGATATCGACGTCCTCCTCGATATCGTGTTCATCATCGATTTCACCGACGATCTCCTCGAGCACGTCCTCGATCGTGACAAGGCCGCCGGTTCCGCCGTATTCATCCAGCACGATCGCCATGTGCGAACGCTTGGAACGGAACTCCTTCAACAGCACGTTCAGTCGCTTGGTCTCGGGCGTGAAGGTGGGCTCACGCATGATGCTCTCGATCTGGAACGGTGCATCTCTCTCACCTGCGTTGCGACCCGCAGAGTGACTGGCAGAGTGACTGGCAGAGTGCTTGAGAATATCTTTCGCGAGCAGCACACCGACGACATTGTCCTTGTCCTCGTCGATGACCGGAAAGCGCGAGTGACCCGACTCGAGTACCACAGGCAACAAGCCCTCGAGCGAGGCACTCCGCTCGACAACCACCATCTGTCCTCGCGGAATCATGATGTCGCGCACGCGCATCTCGATGACCTTGAACACACCCTCGACCATCTGCAAGGTGTCGGCGTCGAACAGCTCACGCGTTTGCGCACCTCTCAGCACTTCGAGCAGTTCGTCGCGATCACGCGGCTCTCCGCCGATGGCCTGGACGAGCCTGTCCATCAAGGACCGGTTGCTCACAGCGTCCGTACTGTCGTCAGTCATGAAGGTGGGCGCGCACGCCGTACGGATCGGGGATCAGACGCATCGATAGTAGCCGAATTTCGACAGCCTCCATAATGGTGGCTTCAGCCTCGGTCTGGTGATCGTAGCCACAGAGGTGCAGGGTTCCGTGAATCACGAGATGGGCCCAGTGATGTTCGATCCTCTTTTGCTGACACTGCGCCTCGGCTTCGACCACGGCCGGGCAGAACACCAGGTCCCCCAGGACCTGCAGGTCGTGCTCGCCCGGCCGCGGCAGGGACGGCAGGCCGGATGGGAAGCTCAGGACGTTGGTCGACGCATCCCGATCACGCCAGGCCTTGTTCAAGGCTTGCATTTCAGCGCGACCGACCAGACGGATCGAAACTTCGTGATCCTGCAATGACGAGGACGACGGCTTTGCCGTGTCACTCTCGCGTAGCGCAGAGCCTATCCATTCGTCGAAGAACTTGGGCGCAGGCAAGTACGACGTCTCGTCACGCGCTCGCTCGTCGATGTCGAGCAGGAGCTCCAGTGGCAAACCGGCAGGCATGTGTTGGTGACAGATGTCCGGCTGACGGGCAAGCCGCTCAGTCAGCATCGGCCTCGGGATTCTCTGCCACATCGTAGGCTGCGACGATTCGCTGCACCAAGGGATGTCGGACGACGTCGGCCGCGGTGAAACGGCAGAAACCGACGCCCTCGACGCCTTCCAGCACACCCTGCACGTGCTTCAGCCCGGACAACTGGTGCTTGGGCAGATCCACCTGGGTTGTATCGCCGGTGACAATTGCCTTCGAGCCGAATCCGATTCGCGTCAGGAACATCTTCATCTGTTCCACCGTGGTGTTCTGCGCTTCGTCCATGATCACGCAGGAATGATTCAGCGTTCGCCCGCGCATGTACGCCAGCGGTGCGATCTCGATGACGTTGCGTTCGACCAGCTTGCCGACACGCTCGATGCCGAGAAACTCGTATAGCGCGTCATAGATGGGCCGCAGGTACGGGTCGACCTTCTGCATCATGTCACCCGGCAGGAAACCCAGCCGTTCACCGGCTTCGACTGCGGGCCGCACCAGCACGAGTCGTTGCACTTCTTCGGCTTCGAGCGCCTCGACGGCGCAGGCGACGGCAAGAAAGGTCTTGCCGGTACCTGCTGGCCCGATGCCGAAGGTAAGATCGCGATCCTTGACACTGCGGACGTAGTCGATCTGACGTTCGCCTCGACAGCGAATCGTCGCGCGTCGCGTCTTGATCAGTGTCTCGCCAGCACCCACCTGAGCTGATGTCAGCGCCTCGAGTCCGGATTCCTGCATCGATAGATGTACCTGTTCGGGAGCCAGAGTGTCGTTCTCGGTCAGTTCGTACAGATGATCGATCAGCGCCCGTGCGCTGGCAACGACCTCATCACTGCCACCGCTGACATGAAAATGACTGCCTCGATTACTGATTTGCACAGCGAGGCGCGATTCGATCTGCTTGAGATGCTCGTCGAACTGGCCGCAGAGGGTGGCCAGCCGTGCGTTGTCAGCAGGCTCGATACGGAAGGAAAGCGTCGTCATGCAGCCGTTGTCGAAGCGCAGGTTACCGACGCGAGTCGTCCGCGCAACGAATTCGGATAGGCCTCGGTGATGACGACGTCGGCGAACTGACCGATAAGGGATGCTGGCCCGGCGAAATTCACGACGCGATTGTTCTCGGTGCGGCCGCTGATCTCGTTCGGATCCTTGCGTGCCGGTCGATCGACCAGCACGCGTTGCTGTGTGCCGACCATGGCCGCTGAAATCGCTGCTGCCTGACGGGTGATGATGGCCTGCAGGCGCGCCAGCCGGTGCTTCTTCTCCTGAAGGGGGGTCTCGTCGACCAGGCTGGCCGCCGGTGTTCCCGGGCGGGCACTGTAGATGAAGCTGAAGGAATGATCGAAGCCGAGCGCTTCGATCAGCTGCAAGGTCTGCTCGAACTCCTGCTCCGTCTCGCCAGGAAAGCCGACGATGAAATCGGAAGACAAGGTCAGGTCGGGTCTGGCCGCCATCAGCTTGCGGATCTTCGACCTGAATTCCAGCACCGTATGACCGCGCTTCATCGCCGCGAGCACCCGATCCGACCCACTCTGAACTGGCAAGTGCAGAAAGCTCACGAGCTCGGGTACATCACGATATGTTTCGATCAAGGCGTCGTTGAATTCCACCGGATGGGACGTGGTGAAACGAATTCGCCCGACCCCCTCGATGGCCGCGACGCAACGGATCAGTACGGCCAGGTCGGCCATGCCACCGCCGTGCATCGGCCCGCGGTAGGCATTCACGTTCTGCCCGAGCAGATGTATTTCACGGACGCCCTGCTCGGTCAGCGCCATCACCTCATCGAGCACATCGTCGAGCGGACGACTGATTTCCTCGCCGCGCGTATACGGCACGACGCAGAAGCTGCAGTACTTGCTGCATCCTTCGATGATCGAGACGAACGCACAGGGTCCGTCGGCGCGAGGCTCCGGCAGTCGATCGAATTTCTCGATCTCGGGGAAGCTGATGTCGACGAGCGGCCGGCGCGAGATATCGGCGCGCTCGATCAGATCAGGCAGGCGGTGCAGCGTCTGTGGTCCGAAGACCACATCGACGAACGGCGCTCTGGCATGAATGGCCTCGCCTTCCTGGCTTGCGACGCAACCACCGACACCGATCAGCAGCGGGCGGCCACCGCTCGCCTTGCGCGCCTCCTTCAGCTCTCGCCAGCGACCCAGTTCCGAGAACACCTTCTCCTGCGCCTTCTCCCGAATGGAGCAGGTGTTCAGAAGGAGGATGTCTGCCTCGGTGGGCTCGCTCGTCGCTTCGACCGGTCCCTGGTCTGCGAGTACGTCCAGCATCTTCGCCGAGTCGTACTCGTTCATCTGACAGCCGTGGGTCTTGATGAATACTTTTCGGGTCATCGCTCGGAATAGTGAGATTGCAGACGTCAACAGACAGGCGGCAAGCGCAGGCCGCGCCATGCTTGCCGACAGGGTACACCCTGCGCCACCGACGTACCTGCAACGACCGGCATCGGCTGTCACGCGAGATCGTCAGCCGCGAACCTTGCGGAGAGCTGCACAAACCGAAAATCAAACTATTTAACGTTCTCAAGAACCATGAACTTTGGGTATACTGTTTGCAACGACAATTTAAATAGTTTTACCCGACCAACACGCGTGTCCACCTCCCCAACTCGCACACTTGCCGAACTGAACCGACTCCGCCGCGACGCCGTGGCGTTGCGGCTCGACGGTGCGACCCTGGCCGACACGCGTCACCAGGTCGGGCTCAGTGCACCAACCATCACCGCCGCTCTGCGCGCTTATCGATCCGGCGGTTGGGACGCTGTCGACGTCGGTCCACGGGGCCGCCCGAGCCTGACGGTCGCCGCCAGCGCGGAAGATCTGCCGGCGCGGTTCCGTCAGGACGCCTTGCAGGGCGCAGCTGGCCAAGCCGGCTGCTGGTCCCTCGACGCTACTATCGACTGGTTCAAGCGGGAAGGCATCAAGGCCAGCCGATCGACCGCTGCGTCCCGCCTGGCCGACTGGGACCTGAACCCGCCAAGCAGACATCGCCGCCTGATCGAATCGACCGGTACTGAATACAACCGCTTCGCCCGGCGAGCACGGCGCCAGGGTGCGCAGGTTCTCTGGCTCGGCAGCCGACGGACCCGCGACGGTCTGAGTCAGCTGTTCGTTCACGAGCCGCGCGGACGCGCCAGGTGGGTGTTGCTGGAACAAACCCCTCGAACAACCGACTGGCTGGCCTTTCTCACGGCTCTGGACGCGAGCATCGAACCGCGCATCGCACTGGTCATGCCCGGTATGCATCTTGTACGTGATCCCGCCATCGCGGCGTGGCTCGAGAAACGCGATGTCGAGCATGTGCTCGTCATCGACCCCATCGACGCTGCGGGCACTCCCCGCGCACCCCAAACAGCCCGCACACGGGCCGAGGACTTTGCAGTGAACACCGCCCGGAACACCGAGCTCAGCGCAGCCCGGAATGCAGCCCAGAACGCCGCCCAAGACGCCGCTCTGGGCAATGAACCGACAGCGGCGATCTCGCGTCGCCCGCTCACGCACCTCGAACGGCTCGAGGCCGAGAGCATCCATATCATGCGCGAGGTGGTCGCCGAGGCGGACAACCCCGTCATGCTCTACTCCATCGGCAAGGACAGCGCGGTCATGCTGCATCTGGCGAGGAAGGCCTTCTACCCCGCGCCGCCACCCTTCCCCCTGCTGCACGTCGACACGACCTGGAAATTTCAGGCGATGTACGCGTTTCGCGAGCGCATCGTCGACGAGTACGGCCTTGAACTCATCCGTCACGTGAACCCGGACGGCCTGGCGCAGGGCGTCAACCCGTTCACTCACGGGTCAGCCTTGCATACCGACATCATGAAGACCGAAGGGTTGAAGCAAGCGCTCGACAAGCATCGCTTCGACATCGCCTTCGGTGGTGCTCGCCGCGACGAGGAGAAGTCTCGCGCCAAGGAACGTGTGTTCTCGTTTCGCACCCCGCAGCATCGCTGGGAGCCGAAGGACCAGCGACCGGAACTTTGGTCACTGTACAACGCGCGCAAGCGACAGGGCGAGTCGATCCGCGTCTTCCCGATCTCGAACTGGACTGAACTCGATGTCTGGCAGTACATCCACCGCGAGGGGATCCCGATCGTGCCGCTCTACTTCGCCGCCGAGCGACCGGTCGTCGTGCGCGATGGCACGCTGATCATGGTCGACGACGATCGCATGCCGCTGCACGAGGGCGAGGTGCCGGAGATGCGCAAGGTCCGCTTCCGCACGCTCGGCTGCTATCCGCTGACCGGCGCCGTACCGTCAGAAGCATCGACGCTGGAGGAGGTCATTCAGGAGATGTTGTTGACCAAGACTTCGGAACGCCAGGGCCGCATGATCGACCACGACTCGGCCGCCTCGATGGAAAAGAAAAAGCAGGAAGGGTACTTCTGATGAATTCGATGACCACAACCACCGAAAGCGGATTCCACGAAGAATCCGAGCGACTGATCGCCGACGACATCGCGGGCTATCTCGACGTGCACGAAAAGAAGAGCCTGCTGCGCTTCATTACCTGTGGCAGCGTGGACGATGGCAAGAGCACACTGATCGGCCGGCTCCTGTACGAATCCAAGGTCATCTTCGAGGATCAGCTCGAAGCGGTGACCTCCGACTCGAAGAAGTGGGGCACACAGGGCAAGGAGATCGACTTCGCCCTGCTCGTCGACGGGCTGGCGGCCGAACGGGAGCAAGGCATCACGATCGACGTCGCCTACCGCTTCTTCTCGACCGACCGGCGCAAGTTCATCGTTGCCGATACTCCCGGACACGAGCAGTACACCCGCAACATGGTGACCGGCGCATCGACCGCCGACGTAGCCGTCATTCTCTGCGATGCGCGCCAGGGCATCCTGACGCAGACGCGCCGTCACAGCTACCTGGCCTCTATTCTCGGCATTGGCCATGTCGTTCTCGCCGTCAACAAGATGGACCTCGTCGACTTCGACGAAGAGACCTTCATCGCCATCCGCGACAGCTACGCGAGCTTCGCGAACGAACTCGGCATCGAGCGGGTCACCGCGATTCCCATGTCGGCGCTGACCGGCGACAACGTGACCTCGCCGAGCGAAGCGATGCCCTGGTATCACGGCACGACGCTCTTGTCCTGGCTCGAAACGGTCAAGGTCGATATCGAACGAGCCGAAGAGCAAGCCTTCCGGTTGCCGGTACAATGGGTGAATCGACCGAATCTCGATTTCCGCGGCTATGCGGGCACACTCGCCAGCGGTCGCATCCGGCCCGGTGACGCCATTCGCGTACAACCCTCGGGACGCACCAGCACGATCGCGAGAATCGTCACCATGGATGGTGATCTCGACGAGGCCCGTGCCGGCCAGTCGGTCACCCTGACGCTGGCTGACGAGATCGATGCATCTCGAGGCGACATGATTTCGGCGGGCGATGCCCCGGCGAGTGTGGCCGATTCATTCGAATCCACCATCGTCTGGATGCACGACGATGCATTGCTTTCCGGGCGGCCGTACCTCCTGAAGATCGGCACCAAGACCGTCAAGGCGTCGATCACTGCCATCAAGCATCAGGTCAACGTGAACACGCTCGAGAAGAGCGCGGCCCGCGAACTGCCCTTGAACGGTATCGGTGTCTGCAACATCAACACCGATCAGCCGATCGCCTTCGACAGCTACCAGGATAATCGCACCACCGGCGCCTTTATCCTTATCGATCGATCGAGCGGTGCAACGGTCGGTGCTGGCATGCTGCACTTCGCGCTCAGAAGGTCCGACAACATCCATCATCAGGCGGTCGATGTCGGCAAGACGCTGCGCGGCACCCTGAAGGGACAACAGCCAGCCGTCGTCTGGTTTACCGGACTCTCGGGCGCAGGCAAGTCGACCGTCGCGAACCTGGTCGAGAAGAAACTCGCCGCGCTCGGTCGTCACACCTATCTGCTGGACGGTGACAACGTGCGCCACGGCCTCAACCGCGACCTCGGCTTCACCGACGCCGATCGGGTCGAGAACATCCGCCGCATCGGTGAAGTCGCGGGCCTCATGGTCGACGCAGGATTGATCGTGCTGACCGCCTTCATCTCGCCCTTCCGGGCCGAGCGCGCTCTCGCACGCTCGTTCGTGAGCGAGGGAGAATTCATCGAGGTGCATATCGACACGCCGCTGTCGATTGCCGAAGAACGTGATCCGAAAGGCCTGTACAAGAAGGCACGCCGAGGCGAACTCGCAAATTTCACCGGTATCGACTCTCCCTATGAGCCGCCCGAATCACCTGAGCTGCTGGTGGACACGTCTCAGCTCTCCGCGGAACAGGCGGCCGAGCGAGTTGTCGCGGAGTTGCGCAAACGTGGCATGCTGGATGACGCAGGTGCGGAGATGCAGACGGAATAAGGCGAGTCTGGAAAAGGCGCAAGGCCGTCGGTCCGTCGTGCCGGTGCCCTTGTCTGCCCGACAGCGTCGTGTCGTCCGCACCCGTCGTCACCCACGACGTCGGGTCATCCGTCCCGGTGGCTGCTACCCGTAGCGTCGTGTCGCCCCTCCCTGTCGTCACCCATGGCGTCGCGTCGCCCTTCCGTGTCGTACCAGGTCCGACACAGACGCTTCGAATACAACGCACCCGGTATGAACACGATGGCTGTCTGCCGGGCGAGTTGCAGTGGGCTGTACCAGTCGAGCTTGCGTACCGAGGTCACGACCGGCGCGACTTCGAGTATCTCGAACGTCATGCCGCGTCGCTTTGCAAGCTTCTTCAAGGCACGCGAAAGGTAGATCTCCTCACCGGCGTAAACCCTGACACTGAACCCTCCGACCGCCTCGAAGGCATCACGCCGGCAATACACGAAACAACCCGCCGCCAGTCGAAACGTGGTGCCGATCCGGTTCCACAGGTTCATGCCCCGGCGCGCGGCAGCGCCAACGGGTCGATCAGGCGCAATGGTCGAGCCACCACCGATAACCGTGCCTGCGGCAAGCCCGTCGAGAGAGGCCTGCAGAAGCTCTGTGCGACACCAGGAATCCGCATCGATGAAGATCAGCGCGTCGCCCGTGGCGGCTGCCGCGCCCGCGTTGCGAGCACGGGCGATCTGATTCTTCCCTTCGAAGACGACCCTTGCGCCTGCTGCTCTCGCGATGTCGGCGGTATCGTCACTCGAATTGTTGTCGACGACGATCAATTCACCCTGATGCCCGTTGACCTGTCCCATTGCAGCGGATATCCGGGCGATCGACTGGCCGATGAAGGCCGCTTCGTTCCAGGCGGGAATGATCACGTTGTAGCGCACTCATCAAGGGTAGCGCGGATATACGGCCAACGTCTGTCGACCGGCCAGTCAATCACCCATCAACCGATTTCAAGGCATTCAGGGCGAGCAAGCACACTCTGCTATCGACAGGCATACTCTGTCTGTGTGTACCCATCGTCATCGAATCAGAGACTTCGAGAGTCCGTCGCTGATCGGGCGAAGCCACTGTCGCGTAGACGAGCTTGATCGTTGGCCAGTCTCTTGCGAGCGGCTTGCGAACGGCTTGCGACCCGGCTCATCGTCGCGATAGTCGAAAATTCCGATAATGCATTTTCACGGGTGGGAAGCTCATGAAACCTGAAAGAGACCTCGAGAAGACGTACGCGAACAAGGAGTTTGTGGAAAAACTGCGTCGCCTTGCCGATTGCATCGAAGCCGATGAGCAGTTCGAGATCCAGATTGCGGGAGAGCGCATCTATGTGCCGGTACGCGCAACCTACAGTATCGAACACGAACGCAGCGACAACGAGGAGGAAGTCGAATTCCAGATCAAATGGGAACACGCGTCCCCGTGATGTCTTCATCCGCATGCTGGCTACATCGGCGTTGACCGCGTTCGCTACGGGGGTCGCATTGACGCGTCCTTGAGCAGTTGACTGCTTTGCCACAACAGGACGCGTGGACATGATTCCGGATTTGCCACGCGTTCTGGCGGGTCCGATAGTTCGACACGTGCAAGCCGATCGCCTGAAGCTCTGGCTCGTGACGACGTGCCCGACCCTCTGGCGAATTCGAATCAGTTTCGCTGGCGATGTCATACAGGACAGGGCCCTGCTTGCCACAGAGCAGACGGAACTGGCTATCGGCGAGCGCGCGGTGATTCAGCTGCTGGAGGTACACGCCGATTCACCCTGGCCCGTGGATCGCCTGCTGCACTATGACGTCGGGTTTACCGACAACGGCGTGAACTGGGTAGGTGACTGGGCACCACACCTGTGTCACGACGGCCACGCCTCGCCGCACCTGGTGATTCACTCTCGAATCAAGCGGATCCTGCACGGTTCCTGCCGCAAGCCACACCATTCCTCGGACGATGCACTACGCCGCGTCGACCGGGAAATCGAGCTCTGCGGGTCGCGGGGAGAAAGTCGACCGACTCTGTTGTTGATGACGGGCGATCAGGTCTACGTGGACGACGTAGCCGGCCCGACGCTCAACGCCATTCACCGACTCAGCGATCGACTGGGACTGTTCGACGAAATCATCAGCGGTGCAACAGTCGGTAGCGGCACTGAACTGGTGCTTCACGACGACACTTATTATCGGCGATCAAGCTTGCTTCCACAGATCAGGGAAAATGCAAGCGTTGTCGAGCGCTTCTTCGGTGGAGCGCGCAAGCCGATCTTCACGACCGCGAATGCGGAGAATCACCTGGTGTCCCTCGCGGAGGTTCTGGCCATGTATCTGCTGGTCTGGTCTCCCATACCTTGGTCGCTGCTCAAGTTGGCTGAACCCCCACTGCCGACGTCACTGCGCAGACGCTATCGAAAGGAAGCCGTTCGGGTCGATGGATTCGTCGATGGCCTGCCACAGGCTGCACGCGCGCTGTGCCATGTACCGTCCTACATGATATTCGATGATCATGACATCACTGACGACTGGAACCTGTCGCTCGCCTGGGAACAGACAGCCTACGATCATCCCTTTTCGCGCCGAATTGTCGGCAATGCACTGATTGCGTACGCGGTATGCCAGGGCTGGGGTAACGGCTCGGATTGTCTGCAGGAACACCTGGATGATTGCAAGGCGCTCTTCCGTAAACCGGATGATGGCGTCAATCACTTCGAGGAAGGGCGGCACGATGCGCTGATCGAGACATTGCTCGCATGCCGTGGATGGCAATATTCGCTGGACACAGAGCCCGTCCTGGTGGTGCTCGACACGCGCTCGCATCGGTGGCATCGTCGCGACAAACCTTCACGACCGTCGGGCCTGATGGATTGGGAAGCGCTGACGGCGTTTCAGCAACGCATCATGGGTAATTCTTCGGTCATCGTCGTGTCTTCTGCACCGATTTTCGGTGTCAAGCTCATCGAGATCATCCAGGGCATCTTCACGTTCTTCGGGAAACCGCTGTTGGTCGATGCGGAAAACTGGATGGCTCATCACGAGGCTGCCACGGTCATTCTCAGTATTTTCGAACACCGTCAGACGCCGCAGACATTCATCCTGCTCTCCGGCGACGTCCACTATTCGTTCGCTTACGACGTGCGGCTGCGTTATCAGCCGGAATCTCCGTCCATCTGGCAAATCACGAGCAGCGGCATCAAGAATGAATTCCCCGCTGTACTGATCGAGTGGCTCGATCGGCTGAATCGCTGGCTGTTTGCACCCTGGTCGCCGCTCAACCGCTTGACGCAACGCAGCGCGTTCCGCATCTGGCCTCGTCTGCCGGAGGGACGCGACGCCGGCGAGCGTCTCTGGAATCATGCAGGCATCGGCGATGTGAGAATCCACAGCGATGGTCGCCCCGAGAAGATCAGCCAACTCGATTCCGCTGGCGGTGGGACGGTGTTCAGAGAAGGCCTTCGTGAGGATTAGACCCGAAAGGATCAGACCCGACCCGAGGTAGCCATCGGTTTCCTCGAATCGCACTGTCGGGCGGCAACATCGGGCGCTTCCGGGTCGCGCTCCCGTGCCACCGGCTACCCCGCTACAGCGAACTGGCGCTCGACAACGCCTCTGGCCCAGTCATTCAACTCCTCTCCGAAACAGCAGATCAACGCGTCGCCTTCGAAGACCGTACCGACAATCAACCGACCTGCGGCCGCCATGCCGCCGACGGGTCCCGAATCGATGAGCAATTGTCCGTCTTGCCGTGCCCTCGCACCCAGATCCTCGTGGACGACCTTGACGATGTCCTGCGTCTTCAGACAGTTCACCAGAGGCGTACAGGTCGCAAGCAGCCTGGGCGGATCGAGAACCGTGTCGATCATGACCTGTGCGGTGATCGAACTCTCACCGTCATGCAGTCTCCAGCCTGAATCGACCAGCTCGATATCAGGATCATCGACGACCTTGAATTTCAGCAAGCCGGCATCGTGCAGTGCCAGTAGCATCGCTACCGCCTCCACCGGGGGCCCGAACGCATAGCGTTTCATTCTCTGATCGAGCGCCATGGCCGCGTGCATGGCCTCCCCGTCAATGTCCAGAAATCGAAGGCGTGCGTAGAACGTCGGCTGGAAATGTCGCCATACCTGCCCGATACAATAATCCAGGCCAGGCTCCTCGTGATCGGTGGCCATATCCATGAAGGTCTGCAGCAGCGTCGCGGCGGACGCCGTCCTGTCCACGATCACGGGGTCCGCCGTTTCCGGATCCAGAAGCCACTGTCTGGCCAGTTCTCGCCAGGCAGCGGCACTCTGCCCTGCAGGCACACCGGACCGAGAACGCGGCGTCGAGCAACGCGCGAAAACCGCAGACGCTGCTGACGATACGATATCGACAAGGAGCATCTTCAGCTCATCACCGCGACAAGCTGGCGCAGCCGACGACAGCGCCTCGTCGGCCGAACTCATCATCTCCTCGTCGGGCTTGAAACGCTCATCAAGGCTCGCATTCAGAGGCTTCGGCGCAACCGGCTGACCATCCAGCGAGAAGGGCAGCATCGTCTTCGGTTCCCGTCCCGAGCGGCGATAGGCAAGCGTGCCGCGCGACGGGTCCTGAGGAACGAATTGTCCACCGCGTCCCAGGGTCAGCGACTTGACGACGTCGATCATGCTCAGACCCAGACCTCGAAGCGCAACGACGGTATCCGCATCGATCTCTGCCGACTGGATGATCGATTCACTCGGGTAGGGATCCTCGAAGAGCGTTCCATGCTGACGCCAGCGTTCCAACGCGTCGTCCGGGGTCGCGCTCTGATGCCCTATGCTCAGCAGCACTTCATCGAACGGCGCCTCCGATACAGACGGACGGGTCGTCAGCGCCCATCGGCGGCTCGCGGCCGCAATGTCGCTCACCTCGACCGAGTTCAGCCGAATCGTCGACGAGTCCGCATTGAACTCGAGTATCGACTCCAATCGAGCTTGCAGGTAACGACCTATTTCTGCCCGCGGCGGGAAGTGATCCTGCTCGCGACTGACGACATCGAACCGATCCTGATACCAGTCCGTGAAAGACTTGAAGCGGCCAAAGCCCGGTGCGCCATCGACAGACTTCCGAGTCGCCATGGGAATCTCTCGAAAGGGCATGTTGAGTTGATTGGATCGTGGCTGATCCGGCGCGTAATTGGGTCCACTACCGGGGTACTGGCTGGCCTCGAACAACACGATTTCGACAGCTGGATCATCCTCGCGCTCGGCCAACTGCTCGATCAGGCGCTCGAGGGCGACCAACCCGCGAGGACCGAGCCCGACTATCGCGATTCGTGGTGCGCTCACAGGCTGTGTCGCTTCGGCTGCGCTGTCTCTGCGAGGCCTCACGCGTCCGCTCAGCGCGTCATGCCAGCCGACATGGCGTGCAATCGCTTCAATACAAGCCCAGCAGTTTCAATACGACGATGACGACGACAACTACGCCGATGATGTAGAAAATGTTCCTTGGCACGGTAAAGAACTCCTCCAGGTTTCTGGTGCACGATCGACTATCGTCACCTTCGCGAGTATGCGCACACACGACGATAAGGCATCCGGAGCAGCTCGGTTTGTCCTGATGGGCGATATTGAAAAAAGTACTCCGGGCGCGGCAACGCCCTGCAGACCTCTGCATCGGATCTGGTCGGTCGGTCATCGACCAGCGCTAGCAGGCGCTGGCGTTCGCCAGACCGACAGGCAAGTCTGCGCTCGAGACCGCGGGGGCAGGCTCAGACAAATCGATCTCGAAGCGCCTCCTTGACTTCGCGACTGGCCTGCAAGCTACCCAGAATCGTTATCGATCCGATGGTAGCGCGGACCAGTTCGCCAGAGACATCGCTACCGAATCTTGCCAGTCCGACGACTCGAATGTGCAGCAATTCGCCAGCCTCACGCACCCGTTCCAGATCCTCTCGGGCGAAGTCTCGAAGCCCGAGGTCCAGCGTCTTGCGCTCGATTCCACGCCGAACCTCATCCGCCTGTGTGGTCAGCTGATTGCGTATGGCTGTCCGGATGAAATCCGTGCGGTTCGTGTAGAAGCCCTCCTGGACAAGCACGTCGATGCGGCCGAGGTCGATGTGCCCGAGGTTGATGGCCACCTTCTCTGTCTCGCCAGCACCCTCGCGACCTCGTCCGGTCTTCATGCGTCGTCCCTGCGGTCACTCGGCCTCATCACATTCGTTCCCATTGGCAGAAGGTCGTCGGGTTAACAGCAGAATCTAGCATGTCTCAACACGATTGGTTTTCCACATTGGAATCCATTTGGATATCATATGGATTCCTATTGGATTCCAAAAAGAATCCACATCGTGTATTCTGGGCGACATGGTCTGGACCGGCAATAGCGACGCACCACCAGACCGGAACCCCGGGACACGACGAACTCGACGAATGACAAACGACATGCGCACATCGATGCGTCAGGCAACCCGCTTGACGCAGGCGGGGAATCTGCACAAGGCCACCGCCTTGATACAGAGATCAATTGGAGCGGTGACTTGCACAGGCCACGCTATCCCGGCTCAGCAGGCACCTCATCAGACTGGAATTCGTGCCGTGCCTGATCCGGCTGTAGTGTCCGTGCAAGACGGTCAGGCTGCATCGAGACAGCCAGACGCTGCCGATTTCCGCGCGACCGGTGAGCCACCCGATACTCGAATCGAGCGCGCGACAGTCAGTTCTCACGGAATCGATCTGGACTATCGGCTCGCATCACCGCAAGACCGCGCTCGAGCCGCGCCACTGATCCTGATGCTGCACGGATGCACGCAGGATGCTGACGACTTCGCGATTGGAACAGACATGGACAGGCTGGCGACAACGGCAGGCTTCCATGTGCTCTACCCGTCGCAGAGTTCCCGGCGCAATTCACGCAAATGCTGGAACTGGTTCGAGCCCGCCCATCAGCAACGTGACGCGGGCGAGGTCGCGGCGTTGCACGCGTTGACATGCCTGGTCGCGCGCCGGCCAGAGATTGCTGCCGAGCACATCTTCGTCGCCGGCATGTCAGCGGGAGGCGCCATGGCGCTGGTGCTGTCCGAGCAGTATCCGGAATTGCTCGCAGGGGTCGGCGTCCATTCCGGGCTGCCTTCAGGCGTCGCGAAGAATGTGCCGCAAGCGCTGGCCGCCATGCAAGGTACGCGAAGGCCGCACCGTTCGGTGGCGGCGTCATCCGGTGACGCTCCTCTGATCGTCTTTCACGGCGGTGCCGACCAGACGGTTCATCCGGACAACGCGATGCACATCGTGGCGTCGCGTCTGGGAGAGGTTGACGCAACAAGGGTCGGCCGCGAGGGCACCCGTGCCGGGCGTCGCTTCGAGACAAACGTCTACCGAGACCGCCAAGAACAGATCGTCTGTGAGCACTGGAACCTGCCAGACACGGGTCACCGGTGGTCCGGGGGAAATCCGGCCGGTTCGCACACGGACGGGGCGGGTCCGTCAGCCTCAGCCGAAATGGTCCGATTCTTTCTCACTGTGGTTCGCCGTTCCGCAAGTTGAACGAATCAGCACCACCGCGTACCAGAGCACGCTCGGCCTGCCAGCCGACTCGAGTCACTCCTCGATGCTCTCGGTTCGGACGACGAGGGCTCTGCACGGATTCTCGAAATTCCGCGAAGAGCCCCAGCCGGATAACGTGTCGCAGAAATCCCGGGGAATGCCCGCGACCCTAGCGTCACGTCTCGACGGACGCTTCGCTCTTCGCTTCCTCGATCTTCTCCCTGGCCGCGCGCGTGGTCTCGTCGATCCGATCGTGCACTTTCTCCTGGGCAGACTGCGCAGCAGATTTCGCGTCTTCAATGGCTCGCTGCCCGGCATCGCTCTGCACCGCCTCACGTGCCAGACGCTGCTCACCTTCTGAGCTCGGCAACAGCGCTCCGAGCAGCGCACCGAGTGCTATGCCCATGCCACCAGCGACCAGTGGCTGCTCTTCGAGAAATCGTTGCGCTTCACCACGCCATTCTTCGGCACGCTGGCCCGCCTGCTCACGGTAGTCCGAGAACTGACCCTGCATGCTTCCGGCAGCATCCGTCGACGTTTGCCGCATCGATGACATACGTTGCTGAGCAGACCCCTGCATGTCGCGAGCCGAGCGCGTCACGGAGTCAGACATGTCGCCGACGGCGCTGCCGACCCTGTCCAGCAGCGCGTCACCCTCATCCCGCTCAGCATCATCATCCAGCTCGGTATGCTCGCCAACCCTCGGCAGAGCGCTGCGCGTGTCATACCGAGGTTGCGGATAAGCGGCGTAGCCGCGATCATCCCACGCTCGAGACCTCGAACCACCATCCCGCTGACCGAGCATCATCCACGCGATGCCAATCCCGGTCAGGATGACAGGCAAAGGATTGCTCTTGACCGAACGCTGCAAGCCCTCGGAGATGTCGCCGCCATGCTCCTTGAACAGACCGACGGCATTGTCGACCCAACGATCGGGAGACAGGCGACTCTCGAGCTCGTTGAGCGTATCCCCGACCCGCTCGCGACGTCGTTCGGCGTCCCGTTCGAGCTCACCGACACTACGATCGTCCGTGACGGTGCTCGCATTCGTTTCCGGGTAACTGGATGCACTCATGAGAAATTCTCCTTTACGGCACGTTGATCTTCCTGGAGCGATGCGGCGGTCCGTGTCATCGCCAGATTATCTGCCGACAGTTTCGACTTGGCCGTCATGAGCAGAATCGCACCGATGACAGTGATGACACCGCCGACGATCAGGTAGCCGACGAAGGGGCTTGCGCCCATGGCTGACGCCAACCAGAGCGACACGCCGAGTAGCAGCACGAGCAATCCCACGAACAAGACCACCGCGCCGATACCCAGGCTCGCTGCACCGGTCTTGACGTCACTGATCGATTGGCCAAGCTCGGCCTTGGCCAGACCGACCTCGCTCCTCACGAGGCCACCGACATCATCTCCGAGTCGTGACAACAGCGTGCCGACAGACTCATCGACTGACCTTGATGGCTCGGCCCTCATACGCACCTCCTCGGTATTCATGCTTTCGCTCCCGGTGTTGCCAACGAAGCCGCACTTGCACTGCCCTGACGATTTCGCGTGGCCGCAGGTTCACTCGTGACACTGGAATGCAGGGCACTGCCGTCGCTCCGCGCGACCGGCGTCGACAGGCCTTGCCGATTCGTCTCTCCCGACAGGGCCGATCGACCCAGGCCGGCAGAGCGTTGGTTTCCGGACTGATCGGCACGGATTTCCTGACCGGCGGCCTTGAAGAACCGTGAAGCCGCGAGGCCGATGGCGACACTACCGAGCAGAAAGACAGCCGGATTCGTTCTTGCCAGCGAGCGCGTCGAAGCCGCCAGTTCGTCCAGCGAGCTTTGCGACACCTTCTCCGACAGCGACGAAAGCTGACTCGACAGTTCGCCGGCGTAGCTTGCGAAAGGCGAGCCCTGGTCCTCCAGACTGGAGGCCAGATCGTCGACCGCGCCGCCGACCGCATCGATCTCGCCGGCGGCCTTGTCACGACTGTCTGCAAATCGATCTTCTGCTACCTTCCGCCCGGCATCCTGTGCCTGTCCTGCTACCCGCGACGCGGCCTCACCGACCTTGCCCGCGGTCTCGGCGGTCGTGGGCGTGGATGACCCCGGCGTGGCGGCAGTATCAGGCCCCGGTGAGCCTGGTGTGCTGTTCTGGACGCTCATGATGCTGTACCTCGATTTGACGTTCGCTAAAAGGATTACCGGAAGGATTCGTCGCGATCGATCCAGTCATTCGACAGACGGGAGGCCTGACCATCCTTGGTCAGCAAGGCGCTCCACAGGTATTGCCTGATCAATTCGTCCGCCTCGTGCTCTGTGTACCCGACGAACTCGAACTCCACGGCGTCGGGTACTACCTCACCATTCGAGTCTCGATCCGAGCGAACGTCGATATCGACCTTCATCCGCCGTTCGCCATCGAAAAGGAGAAGACTCGCGCCGTCATGTTCATAGTGGAGCCAACCGAAGGAACTCAGGATCTGCCGGAAAACACGGTCCATCGACGTTGGCACCGCGACTCGCCGAACAGGTGATGACGACATGGCTTACCCTCTTTTTTCTCACGGCCCTGTTTCTCACGGCCCTGACGAACACGATATGACGTCGTGACGATCTGCCGACGTCGTGTCGCATGAATAAAAATACAAATACGACCCCTTCAGGCCGCCGCCTGCCTGCTCTCAAGTGCGGCCGACAAGGATTCGATCGTCACCAATCCGCTAGCGGCAACGATGTTGTTGCCATCGAGCAATTCGGCCATCCTGTCGCTATCGCCGAGATGCGTAAGACAGGCGAACGCCTTGTCGAAATCCTGCCCGGTACTGTAAAAATGCGGCGTCGCGATGCAACAGACACCGGCGTCGACAGCAGAGGCCACACAACTTTCCGTGTCCTCGATGGCTATTGCCTCGTTTGCACCGACACCAAGCTGCGCCAGGGCATACCCATAAACGGCCGGACTGGGCTTCTCATGTTCGATACTCAGCCGATCGGTGACAATGTCGAAGTCGCTGAGCGAAAAGGAATCGCCGAGGGCGCTCTCGATCGCCAGCAGATTTGCATGCTCGGTGGTGGTGATGAAACCGACCTTCAATCCATCCTGCTTCGCGCCGTCGATCAGACGAGCGACCCCGGGGCGAACGGGTGCCCCGCCGTTGCCGAGCAACTCGTTGAAGACTTCGGTTTTTCGATCATGAACCTGCGCTACCAGTGACTCGTCCAGCACCAGACCGGAGTCCTCCCTCGCGAAGGCTCGAATCCGTTCACGCCCACCCGTCACCTTCAGCAGACGGCGGTAATCATCCTCGCTCCAATACCAGTCGAGCGCATGCTCGTCGAATGCCTGATTGAAACCATGGCGCTGCAAATCGCTGGTCTCGCAGACGGAGCCGATCGAACCAAATAAAAGCGCTTCCATTCTTCTCTCGTCAGTTGCACTGCTTGCCTTGCCGCCGCAGGTCTGTCCGGACCACGTTCGTGGAAAGCAGGGGATATTCGTTACAGCCATGTTGCCTAAGTCACACCTTGCCCTCTTTAAAACTGCTTAAGACACAGGTGTTTCGATCAGGCTTGTCGCGTGAAGACGCCCCGTCGGTAGTGAAACCTCGAGCGCTGAATCCATTCACGAAGCAGAACGCGTTTCTTCGATCAGAGCGGACGCGCACCCACGAATGCCCAGGCTCGATCGACCTCTGATGCATCGAAAGTTTCGGCGTCCACCGGGATGATCTTGTCCACCAGGTTGATCATCGCCTCTGCCGGACCCGGCGCTCCGACAACCGCATGACGTTGCACATTGCTCAAGTCTTTCAACTGAGCCTTCATGGCTTCTGTGCTCATCCCGGCGCTGGTTTCACTGCCCTCGAAGTTCTGGAACAACAAAAGATTCTGATGGATGCCGGTAGCGCAAAGTTGGCCCAAGCCAACCTGAGCCGTTGAACGTGGCGCGATTGCTCACTTGGGCAGCTGATGGATCCGAACTGACCGAACGGCGACAGAGACAGCGCAGGAAAGAAGCGGTAGCCAGGCAGTCGCCCTGCTGCTGCTAGGGTGCCGACGTGTGCCGGGTGTCCTGCTCGACCATGGCCGCGATCGTCGCGTCCATCTGGACATGACCGATCACGTCACCCTGATCATTGGTCACATTGGCCACGTTGGCGCCCGCGCCGGACATGACCCGTGCGCAGGTCTCGAGCGAAGCCGTCTGCTCGACCTGTGCACTGGCTGCCGCATTCTGGCCCGGCTGCATGACGCTCTCGGCGAGTATCACCCGCCCGCGATTCACTTCCTTGACAAAGTTCTGGATGTACTCATCCGCCGGATTCAGCACGATGTCCTGCCCGGTCCCTTCCTGGATGACTTCGCCGTCGCGCAAGATCGCGATGCGATCACCAAGCCGCAGCGCTTCATCCAGATCGTGCGTGATGAAGACAATGGTCTTGTGCAGTTCCTGCTGCAAATCAAGCAGAACGCTCTGCATGTCCATGCGAATAAGGGGATCGAGTGCCGAGAACGCTTCGTCCATCAGCAGCAATGGGGCATCGTTGGTCAGTGCGCGTGCCAGGCCGACGCGCTGCTGCATGCCACCGGACAACTGGTTGGGGTAGTTGTCCTCGAAGCCCGAGAGGCCGACCCGGTCGATCCAGCGCCGCGCTTCGCTCTGCTGCTTCGCCTCGTCGACGCCTTGCAATTCGAGCCCATAGACCACGTTGTCGATCACCGTGCGATGCGGCAGCAGTGCGAATTTCTGGAAGACCATGGCGGTGTGATGGCGACGAAAGTTCCTGAGCGCTCGCTTTCCCATCTTGCAGACATCATCTCCACCGACCAGCACTTCGCCGACGGTGGGGTCGATGAGGCGGTTGATGTGCCTTATGAGCGTGGACTTCCCTGACCCCGAGAGACCCATCACGACCTGGATCGAGCCGGCTGCCATGGACAGGTTTATATCCTTCAAGCCAAGCACATGACCGTGCTCTTCCTGCAGCTCCTGCTTGGACATGCCACTGCGCACGGCATTGACGAAATCACGCCCCTTGGGCCCGAAGATCTTGTAAAGCCCCCGGATCTCGATACCTTCGCGACTGCCGGTGGCGGTGCCTTCGGCGCTTGCGCGCCGGAGCGCGCCGGCGGCGGCGGATGCATCAGTTTCCATGGACGACCTCCGAGTGTGCCTGCAGGCGCTTGCCATAGGCCTGACTCACCCGGTCGAAGATGATGGCGATACCGACAATGGCGAGGCCATTGAATGCACCGAGCGTGAAGTACTGGTTGTTGATGGCTTGCAGTACCGGCTGTCCAAGGCCCTGCACGCCGATCATCGAGGCGATGACGACAAGCGCCAGGGCCATCATGATCGTCTGATTGATACCCGCCATGATCGTCGGCATGGCCAGCGGTATCTGCACGTTCTTCAAGCGTTGCCAACCCGAGGAGCCGAAGGCATCAGCCGCTTCGAGCACCTCCTTGTCGACGAGCCGGATACCGAGATTGGTCAGGCGGATGATAGGCGGTATGGCATAGACGACCACCGCGAGCAAGCCGGGCACCTTGCCGATGCCGAGCAGCATGACCACTGGGATCAGGTACACGAAGCCGGGCATGGTCTGCATGATATCGAGAACCGGCGTGATGACCGCCTGCAATTTGTTCGACTTCGACATCGCTATGCCGATGGGAATGCCGAGAACGATCGACACGAAGGTGCAGACGAACATCATGGAGATGGTCCGCATGGTGTCTTCCCACATGTCGAAATAGCCGATGAAGACCAGCGTCAGGAAGGTTGTCAGCGTTATCTTCCAGCTGCGACTGCCGAACCACGCGATGGCAACGATCGCCCCGAGAATGATCGGCCACGGCGTGTTGAGCAGCAATTTCTCGGACCAGATGAGCATTTGCTTGAGAGGCTCGAAGATCGCCTCGATCGTGTCGCCATGCTCGCGTGTCCACGCCCGAAAGCCGCCGTCGATTCCCTTCTTCAGCTCCCGCAGACTGGACTTGTCCATCGCGGGAAATTCATCAAGCCAACTCATTACCTTACCTCGATCAACGGTTCAGAAATGCGAAGGGCGACCGTAGTCGCCCTTCATCTGTCGAAAGCTCGATCAGTCGATCAGAGCGCGGCCTTGATCTTCTCGGCCACATCACTCTCCACCCACTGGGACCAGATGTCTTCGTTGTTCTCGAGGAAGTGATAGGCCGCCTCTTCGCCGGTGGCCTGGTTGTCCGCCATCCAGGCAAGCAGCACGTTGACCGTCTGGTTGTCCCACTGGCGCTTGCCGACGTAGTCCATTGCCACACCTGCTTTCGCAGCGAAATCATCAGTCACGACACTGAAGACTTCACTCTTCGCCCAGCCGTTCGGCTTCGGGTCTTCACAGTCGAGAACCGCGGTACAGGTATCCCAGTGCTCCTTGTCATGCTCTCCCATGTCGAGCTTGACCATTTCGTATCGACCGAGAATGGCCGTCGGCGCCCAGTAGTAACCGAGCCAGCCTTCCTCACGCTCGTACGCCTTGGCTATCGAGCCGTCGAGGCCCGCGGCCGAGCCGGTATCGATCAACTCGAAGCCCTTGTCCTCGGCGGCATTGGCCTTGAAGATGTTGCCGGTCGTGATCTGGCAGTTCCAGCCAGAGGGGCAGTTGTGCACCGCGCCCATGCTGTCATCTTCCGGCGCCGGGAACAGCTCGGGACGCTCGAGCGCATCCTGAACGGTCTTGATGTCCGGGTTCGCGTCGGCGAGGTACTTCGGAATCCACCAGCCTTCAACCCCGCCCTCAGAGAGGATTTCGGCCGCGATGATCATCTCGCCTTCGGCCACGGCAGCGTCCAGTGGCTCGCGAACCGCGTTGACCCACAGTTCGGGCGCAAGATCCGGCTCGCCCTTCTCGTTCATGGCAGTGAAGGTCGGCATGGTGTCGCCAGCGACCAGCTCCGTGTTGCAGCCATACCCTTCAGACAAAATCAGGTTGTCGATCTCGGCAATGACTTCGGCCGATGCCCAGTTCATGCGAGCAATCGAGACATCACCACACTCGTCGGCAGCATGAGCATGGTTACCCGCCACCAGTGCGACACCCGCGAGAGCGGTTGCAATATATCGCTTGTTGTTCATCTGATTCCTCTATGTGTTGTCCGGATGAGTCCCTGCGGCGCTGATGATGAAGCCGCACGACTATGCTTTCGCTCAGGATCGAATGACCCGTGAAGGAGGAGACCATACCAGAACGATCGGAACCCTTCGACTGCTGCTGGAGGCAGACGAGCGCGGCACCGAACAGCTGGTAACCGACGGAACCACTGGTTCAGGAGCCAGGCTGAGCGTGCCGTACAAGGCAAGGAACGGCGAAAGTTAACAACTGAAAACGAGTGCTTTCGTGAAGGGGTCGAGCGCTTGACTGTCGAACGCGAGCGCCAGCCACGCTTGCGCCGACAGTCGGCCGACCCCTAATAGCGATAGTGCTCGGGCTTGTAGGGACCGGCCGCGTCCAGACCGAGATAGTCGCCCTGCTCACCGGACAAGGTAGTCAGGCGGGCGCCGATCCTGGCGAGATGCAATCGCGCCACTTTTTCATCGAGTGCTTTCGGCAGGACATGAACGTCGACCGAGTATTGCTCGCTGCGCTCCCAGAGTTCGATTTGCGCGAGCACCTGGTTGGTGAAGGATGCCGACATGACAAAGCTCGGATGCCCGGTACCGCAGCCCAGATTGACCAGTCGTCCCTCGGCCAGCAAAGTGACGCGCTTGCCATCGGGGAAGACCACCTGGTCGACTTGCGGCTTGACGTTCTCCCACGTGTACTGGCGCAGGCCGGCAACATCGATCTCGTTGTCGAAGTGGCCGATGTTGCAGAGGATAGACTCGTTCTTCATCGCCTTCACGTGATCGTGGGTGACGACGTTCACATTTCCCGTGGCCGTGACGACGATGTCCACCTGATCAGCGACTTCATCCATGCGCACCACGCGAAAGCCTTCCATTGCCGCTTGCAGCGCATTGATCGGGTCGATCTCCGTTACCCAGACGGTTGCTCCCATGCCGCGGAAGGCCTGCGCACAGCCCTTGCCGACATCACCGTAGCCGAGCACGATGGCGATCTTTCCCGCGACCATGACATCGGTCGCCCGCTTGATCCCATCGAGCAGGGACTCCCGGCAACCGTAGAGATTGTCGAACTTGCTCTTGGTGACCGAGTCATTGACGTTGATGGCGGGTACCTTGAGCGTGCCCTTCTTCGCCATTTCGACCAGCCGGTGCACACCGGTCGTCGTCTCCTCCGAGAGGCCCTTGACGTCCGCGAGCAGCTCCGGATAGTCGTTGTGCATCATGACGGTGAGATCACCACCGTCATCGAGAATCAGGTTGGGCGTCCAGCCACCCGGCCCCTTGATCGTCTGGTGGATGCACCAGTCGAATTCCTCGTCAGTCTCGCCCTTCCAGGCGAATACCGGCACACCTGCCGCGGCGACGGCCGCTGCCGCGTGATCCTGGGTAGAAAAGATGTTGCAGGAGGACCAGCGCACTTCGGCGCCGAGATCGACCAGCGTCTCGATCAACACGGCGGTCTGGATGGTCATGTGCAGGCAACCGGCGATTCGCGCGCCTTTCAGCGGAGCCTTGCCGGCGTATTCTTCGCGCAGTGCCATCAGGCCGGGCATCTCGTGCTCGGCCATGCGGATTTCCATGCGGCCGTAGTCGGCCTGGGTGATATCGGCGACCTTGTAGTCGTTGTTCGTGACGTTCTCGGCGGTTGCACTCATGAATCGCTTGTTTCCGTTTTCAATGTTCAGTTTGTCCGGCAGGTCGTGCCGGTCGGCATTCGCTCGAATGCCAGCTCAGCTCAGACCGGCGGCCTGACGCAAGGCGTCGGCACGGTCGGTCTTCTCCCAGGTAAAATCGTCGATTTCCCGCCCGAAATGACCATAGGCTGCGGTCTGCTTGTAGATCGGACGAATCAGGTCGAGCATCGTCACGATGCCGTACGGACGGAGATCGAACACATCCTGCACGACGGCCTCGATGCGTCGGTCATCCACCTTGCCGGTACCGAAGGTCTCGACGCTGACCGAAGTCGGCTCGGCGACCCCGATTGCGTAAGACACCTGGATTTCGCACTTGTCGGCGAGGCCCGCAGCGACGACATTCTTGGCCACGTAGCGTCCGGCGTAAGCGGCCGAGCGGTCGACCTTGGAAGGGTCCTTGCCGGAGAACGCTCCACCCCCGTGTCGTGCCATGCCACCGTAGGTATCGACGATGATCTTGCGTCCGGTCAGTCCGCAATCACCGACCGGACCGCCAATCACGAAATTGCCGGTCGGATTGATGTGGATGTTCTCGCCCGGGCAGACGTCCAGCCAGCTGGTGGGCAGCACCGGCTTCAGGATGTTCTCCATCACCGCCTCGCGCAGGTCCGACAGGCTGATGCCCGGATCATGCTGCGTGGACAGCACCACCGCGTCCAGCCCGACCGGCTTGCCGTCGCGGTAACGCAGCGTGACCTGGCTCTTGGCGTCCGGGCGCAGCCACGGCAGGCTGCCGCTCTTGCGCTGCGCGGCCTGCTGCTCCACCAGCCGGTGGGCGTAGCGGATCGGGGCGGGCATCAGCACGTCGGTCTCGTCGGAGGCGTAGCCGAACATCAGGCCCTGGTCACCGGCACCCTGATCCTCGGCGGCCGAGCGATCCACGCCCTGGGCGATGTCCGGTGACTGCTTGCCGATGCCGTTGAGCACCGCGCAGGTGTCCGCGTCGAATCCGACTTCCGAGCTGTCGTAGCCGATGTCCTTGACGGTGCGGCGTACCAGGTCCTCCAGATCGACGTAGGCGCTGGTGCTGATCTCGCCGGCCACGATCACCAGACCGGTCTTCACCAGGGTCTCGCAGGCCACGCGCGCGCCCGGATCCTGCGCCAGGATCGCGTCCAGGATCGCATCGGATATCTGATCCGCCATCTTGTCGGGGTGACCTTCCGAGACCGATTCGGAAGTGAAGATGTAGTCCTGTGCCATGGCGCTCGCGCTCGTAGTGAGACGCCCAGTATATACCTCGCACATAAGCACATAAGGATATCCTTATGTCATCTGATCATCGCTCTCGTTCACCGGCCGACAGGACTTGGAACAAGATCTCGGCCCGTGCCCGATCCTGCGGCGTGTCGATGTCCTGCACGCGCTCGCGCGGGATGACGATGCCCGACGCGCCCGGGCCCATGATCGGCGTGCCGGCC
>ENA-ORXR01000447-ORXR01000447.1-marine-metagenome-genome-assembly--contig:-NODE-447-length-56469-cov-5.564672_pt1 | contig 56469 bp, 48 predicted proteins | sample MGYA00237866_ERZ511479 | MGnify/ENA metagenome assembly ERZ511479 | reverse complement strand
TTTTCTGCACGGAATGTCGGACCAAAGGTATAAACCTTGCCCATCGCCAAAGCAGCAATCTCTGCTTGCAGTTGACCACTTACGGTGAGATTAGTCGCCTTACCAAAAAAATCTTTTTTATAGTCAACGTTACCATCCTCATCACGAGGTGCAGTGTCTGGCGAGAAAGTTGTCACCTGAAACATCTCCCCTGCCCCCTCTGCATCCGAGCCCGTAATAATTGGCGTGTGCATATGATAGTAACCCCTATCGTTATAGAACTTATGGATCGCAAAAGAGATCGCATGACGAATCCGAAATACCGCTGAAAAAGTATTGGTTCGCATACGGAATTGCGCTTTCTCGCGTAAAAATTCTAAGGTTTGATTTTTGGGCTGGAGGCTATATTCTTCTGGATTGGATCCGCCTAGTATTTCAATCTCTTTGGCAACTACCTCTATCTTCTGCCCCGAGCCTTGAGACTCTACCACCGTACCAGTCACCGCTATACAAGAATGAAAACTGACTTGCTTAAGAAGCTCTTCATTAAAATTTTCAAAGTCTACAACTACCTGAACTGTCCCGAAGGTAGAACCGTCGTTAAGGGCAATAAATCTATTGGCGCGAAAGGCGCGTACCCAACCTTTGATCAAAACATCCTCATTGACCTTGGGGTCCGTTAAAAGCTGAGCTATTTCAGTTCTGCGTATAGAAGCCATAATATATGTACAATTAAATAAATGAAGCCGCGAAGTTAAAGGATTAAATGCTAACTCCCAAGGTTATCAAGAAAGCGATTTTGTACGGTAGGTGTCGGTACCATACAAGCCTCTTTCTTTCCAAACCAACGGTATCGATTGCGGGCCACCCAACGGTAGATACCGTCTCTTACAATACGAGGAATGAGCTTAAATGGATATGCTAGACTCCAAGGTAAACCAAGTTTTTTGGACATTTCTAGCGCAACATCTGATTCCGCATATATCTTGCCCTCTTGGTAGAGCACTACCGTGCTAATATCATGGCTATTGAGCTGGGTATCCTTGAGAAATGTCTTGGCAAAGTCAGATTGTAAGGAAGCGTAATGAAAGATGCCATCTGGATCTCTCTTGATTGTCCATTGAACAAAACCGTCACATAGATTGCAGACCCCATCAAAGAAGAGAATAGATTTATCATTATATATGTCTATAGGATTCATTTTTTATTGATTAGCAAATAACAATTCATAAAGTTCTTCAACTTTGCCGATAGGCGTAATATTAATACTGTATTTCTCAAAAGGAATTCCCTTCGTATTAAACTTAGAAATATACATTTCTTTGAAGCCCATCCGATCTGCTTCTTGGATGCGCTGCTCCAGTCTATTGACCGAGCGAATCTCCCCTGACAAGCCTACCTCACCGCAAAAACAAATACCATCTTCTATAGTTGTATCCTCTAAGGAGGAGATAAGAGCAGCTACGATAGATAGATCAATAGAAGGATCATTTATCTTGATACCTCCAGCCAGATTAAGGAAGACATCATTGTGTCCAAAAGCAAAACCACAGCGCTTTTCAAGGACTGCGAGCAGCATAGACATTCTGCGGAGATCATATCCAGTAGCTGATCTTTGGGGTGTTCCATATATAGCAGTACTTACCAATGCTTGTACTTCTATCAGCAAAGGTCTCAATCCTTCGATAGTAGCAGCGATGGCACTTCCGCTCAAAACAGAATCCCCTTGCCTTAGAAATAACTCTGAAGGATTGGTTACTGGATTTAGGCCTGTAGTCGTCATTTCGTAAATTCCAATCTCGTCTGTGCTGCCAAATCTATTCTTGGTCGTTCGAAGTACTCTGAACATATGATTTTGATCCCCCTCGAACTGTAGCACTGTATCTACTATATGTTCTAAAATTTTAGGACCAGCTATATTACCATCTTTCGTTATGTGTCCAATAATAAATACACAGATTCCATTTTCCTTTGCGAATCGCTGCAATTCATAGGCGCACTCCCTGATTTGAGAAATTGTCCCTGGTATAGAATCCACCAGAGGAGAAGTTAGTGTCTGGATAGAATCGATAATCATAACCGTAGGACCTATACGTCTAGCCTCTTTGAGTATCTGATCCGTATTGACATTAGTGTAGAGATAACATTTATCATTTGATTCTTGGATACGATTTGCTCTTAGCTTGATTTGTTCGTCAGATTCTTCTCCCGAGACATATAATATGTTAAAGTTATTCTGAAGTGCAAGTTGTAAAAGAAGGGTAGATTTGCCAATACCGGGTTGTCCACCAACCAAAATGACAGACCCTGGAACGATACCCCCACCAAGCACTCGAGTCAATTCAGGGTCGAAAATCGCCATCCTACTTGTAGTGCCAGTCTGTACATCATTGATTAATATAGCCTTATTGGGCACCAACTTATCCTCTTGATTGATTATCGCAGACCTTGCAGATTGACTTTTATTTTCTTTAAAAACTTGTGTTTCCTCTAGACTATTCCAAGTATCACATTGCGGACATTTTCCTTCCCATTTAGGAGAATGAAATCCACAAGAGTTACAGATGAAAACTACTTTTGCCTTACTCAAGATTAATTTGTTTTAATAAAAGAAAATGATAAATTGCAACCGATTTGGAGCTAAAGAGCCCGAAAACAAAGGATAAAGATAAATTTTTACATTCATCATCTTACCTTTAAATTAACAGTTTTAAAAAAAAATACCGTTTTTGTGACCTAGTTCTTTTATCTCCGTCTTAAGGATGTAAGTTGCAAAGGCAACGGTTAAAATAAGAAAAAAGCTTCGGCTTGAAAGATATATAAGAATTTCATATGTAGATTGTTTTCATTTGGTTTTTTGGGGTTATACAGGGTGCTGGACATTAAGTTGTTGGCGCCCTGTTCTTTTTTAAGGCTGCCGATTTTGACTTCCGCAGCCTAGTACGAAAGTGAAAACAAATGATCTACAGCTCATAATATCCCCCCGATCGCTCAATTCTTCTCTAACTAACCTAGTTAATCCTATCTCTCTCCCTAAAGTATTCATAAATAGTAACTACGGAGAGTATCAACATAAAACAATATATAAAATCCTCTACTGGTATCGTTATTATTCTTTGATCGATCATCTCTAGCGGATTGTATTGCACTATGGGACTTATCGTGATACTTCCAGTCAACACACCATTGATCAAGGTAAATGGAATATAACACACGAGCTGCACCTTGTAGAAAAAGGTTCGGTAGGTATTTGGTACAGATAAAAAATGCACTAGCAGTAAGATGGCTGTACACAAACAGGTCACCGATGTATATAAGTTACCCCAAAAATATAATCCCAGTACAGTAAAGAGAAAAACTAAAACCGTAGTAATCAATCTATCCCAATTTCTAAAAGTGTCTTTTGGAAAATAATACCTAAGACACTCATATATAAATACGCAAGCAAATGGTGCAGACAAAAAGAAGAGCCACTCTTCTATGGGCAGATGCAAAAATCGATAAATCATAGTATAGTCATCAGAGAAGCCCCAGACGCCTACTTTAGTAAAGATAAAATCCCAAATAATGAAGACCATTCCAACGATGAATACTGCAGGCAGTAGATATTTCCACTTTGTATAATAAGCCACTCGCTTATCAAAACTAAGTGCTATGATCGGAAGTAAGATAAACCCGTGCAAGATTAAATAGAGGTAATTTGTTTCTGCGGAGGGTAGTTCAAAAGGATGCCAGAGCGAAGTGACTAAATTCGGATTAATTGGTGCAAACCAGATTAGATGGACAGCAAATACAGCTATACAAAGTAGAGCTGCCAATATCGCATAGTATCTTCTCATTGGTAGGTCAGCATGATTCATTGCATTAAGGTATTACTATAATATATTAAATCTGTGTCGAATAGCAGAGTTGCAGAGCAGTAAAAACTTTCTGCCATCACTTACTCTTATACGCTGATCTGCAAGTTTTGCAGCAGATTCACGGCTGATTTTTTTTAACAGATTTGTATAATATACGTATGCCAGATAAACACCAAGACGTGCTCCCTTTGGTAATTTGATAATGCCTTGATATGCATCATCAAAGTCCTGCTTAATATCCGCTTCTATATCCGCTTTATCTTGATCTGAAAATGTGTGATAATCGATACCAGGAAAATAAACTCTACCTCGCTCTTCAAAATCACTCTTAATATCACGTAAGAAATTAACCTTTTGAAATGCAGCACCAAGGCTACAAGCGGCTTGTCTGAGAGACTGATACTGTTCATTATTACCATCACAGAAGATGCGCAGACACATCAGTCCAACAACTTCAGCAGAACCATAGATATATTTATTATAGATAGCAGGTGTATAGTTATAATCCTCAAGATCCATCTCCATACTATCCAAGAAAGCATCAATCAAATCCGTTTCTATATTGTATCTGCGCACGACTTGCTGAAACGTATGCAAAATGGGATTGAGACTAATCTTATCGTCAAGGGCTTGGTAGGTATCTGCCCTAAAGCGCTTTAAGAGTGCCTCTTTATTATACCCGTGAAAAGTATCCACTATCTCGTCTGCAAAACGCACAAAACCATAGATAGCATAGATAGGCATTCTCAATTGTTGCTCAAATAGCTTGATACCCAAAGAAAACGACGTACTATATCTATTAGTGACCAACTGGCTACACTCATAACAACTACGGCTATATAGATCGGTATTGTTTTCCATTACTTATAATATTTTGCTACTTCCTTCGCAACTACTTCTCCTGAAATTATCGAAGGTGGTACGCCTGGTCCAGGTGTCGTTAACTGTCCAGTATAGAACAAATTTAATATTTTCTTGCTTCTCATTTTAGGTTTTAAGAATGCAGTTTGCATTAGCGTATTCGCCAAACCATAAGCATTTCCTTTATATGAATTATAATCCTTCTTAAAATCTCGGTGCGCAAAGGATCGCTTATACACGACAGCATCCCTAATATTTTGATTGGTATTTTTCTCTAGGCGATCCATCACCATGTTATAGTATCGTTCTCGCAGCTCCTCATTATCTTCTATATCGGGTGCCACAGGGATAAGCAGGAAAACATTCTCCATGCCCTCAGGCGCTACAGTATCATCTGTCATCGATGGACAACAAACATAAAATAAAGGATCAGAAGGCCACTTGGGCTCCTTATATATTTCTTCGGCATGTTTTTCAAAGTCTGAATCGAAAAACAAATTATGATGATCCAGATTTTGCAATTTTTTATTCACGCCTAAGTAGAACAATAATGACGAGGGTGCCATCACCCTCTTATCCCAATAAGCTGGTGAATAAACCCTATGTTCTTTTGCTAATAGCTCCTGTTCTATATGATGATAATCAGCCCCTCCTACGAGTACCTCACACGGATACTCGCTATTCGCAGTGCGTACTTTCTCGACCATACCATCTGTTATGATGATATCTCTAACCTCTTCGTTCAGTTTTATTTTCACCCCCAATTCTTGCGCGAGACTAGCAAACCCCTCTATAATCTTATGCATACCACCTTTCGGATACCAAGTACCCAGCTTCATATCCGCATAGTTCATTAGACTGTATAGAGCAGGAGTATCTTGAGGTGTTGCGCCTAGAAACAGCACGGGAAATTCGAGTAACTGACGCAGTTTGTCGTTTTTAAAATTACTGCGAATAGTCTTAGATATGGAAGTCAACATCTCTAGCTTAAACAAGCTAGACAACACTCTTTTATCCGCAAACTCCATGATGGTGTGCCCTGGCTTATATACGAACTCTTCCATGCCAACCTTATATTTATAAGCTGCTTCGCTTAAAAATGTATCCAATTTTTTAGAAGATCCAGCCTCGTATTTTTCAAACATTTCATACAGATCTTGCTGCTTAGCAGGAACTTCCATGATATCCTTATCCGAAAAGTATATCTTGTAAGAAGGATCTAGGCGTACCAAATCATAGTAGTCACTCACTTTCTTACCAAAAGATTGAAAGAAGTTTTCGAATACCTCAGGCATCCAATACCAACTCGGCCCCATGTCAAAAGTAAATCCCTGCTCCGTAAATGAACGGGCACGACCTCCTATGCTATCATTTTTTTCGAGCACAATCACCTCATAGCCATCCTTTGCCAAAAAACATGCAGCAGATAAGCCTGAAAAACCCGAACCTATAACAACTACTTTTTTCGACATTTTATCTTCTTTGGCATATAAGTTTTATTAACAGCTATAATATACATTTGTTTAGCACAGACCTTATCCTATCACGATAGGGTTTTTCTCCACAATTTCATCCTTGGGTGCTTCTATTATTTACATTTAGGGCCATCACTGACATTTCGCGGAAAAGCGAATGTCAGCGTCGCTATGTTTCAGGACTCGGTATTCACCTCGGTCCCTCGACTTCACAAAGCTTGCTACAGATTAGCGCGAAAATGCGCTCCTCCTTCGACTTCGCTTAGTTCGCTCGGGACTGGCGCGAAGATGCGCCACCCTTGCACAGCGCTTGTCCAAAAAAAATCTATTAAAATGTTTTATAGCTATGTTCAGGTTTACCTCTACATACGACTAGCTGGAGCCTGTTAGATTTATCTACTTAATTTTTTCTTTCTCCCATTGCTGGTATCCTCCTGCGCATTCATAGATCCGATCAAAACCAAGTTGACGCATTTTGAAAGCTGCCTTGGAGGATCTACCGCCACTGTAGCAATAGACAAATATCGGTTGACTTCTATCTTGGGTAACAATGTCTGTCAAGAAATTATCCCCATGATAATCAACATTGATTGCCTCTGGGATCATTCTACCACCATAGTACTCCTTACTGGTACGTACATCCACCATGATTGCGCCCGGGGTAGCTCTATACGTTTCTAGAAAATCCGCAGGTGGGATCGTTTTTGTAAACGCTGTCTTAGTATTATTTTTTTCATTTTCTTTAGCAGACGGCGCGGCATCTGAAGCACAATTAAAGCATAATACTGCTCCCAAAAATGTAAATAAGATTATTTTGATTGTATTCATACTATCTACCATTTTGTCCACTTCTTTTTCGATTTCGAAGAGGCGACTACTTTATAAATAAACTCCATTCCGCGCAAGCCATCCTCTACTGTTGGATAATCTGTATAGATTTTCCTGGGCTTTTTTCCTGCCAGTTGTGCTTGTACGCAGTGTGCAAAATTACGATAAATATTAGCAAATGCCTCTAAATATCCTTCTGGGTGGCCAGCAGGGACACGCATATGGTTCAGCACATGCTCTGATTGATTACCCACACCCACTCGAAGCATTTCCGTTGGCTTATCTAACCATCTCATCCACATAGTATTGGGCTCCATTTGAGACCATTCTATCCCTGCTTTTTCGCCGTATACTTTGATGCGAAGATTGTTTTCTTCCCCTGCCGCTATTTGACTTGCCATCAGTACCCCTCTGGCACCGTTGGAAAATCTGAGTAGAACCGAACCATCATCATCCAACTTTCTGCCAGGTACGAAAGTGGTGAGGTCAGCACATAATTCCGTAATCTTTAGACCTGTGATATATTCTGCTAAGTTCTCCGCATGCGTACCTATATCGCCCATGGCGCCAGCTATTCCCGATTGCTTCGGATCTGTTCGCCAAGCAGCTTGCTTTTGCTTCTTTTTTTCTAGAGAAGTGGACAGCCATCCCTGCGGATATTCTACCACTACTTTTCTTATCCTACCTAGCTTATTTTTCTGGATCAGTTCTCGTGCATGTTTCACCATCGGGTATCCTGTATAATTGTGCGTTAGTGCGAAGAATAGACCAGTCTTGCTTACTAACCTCACTAGCGATTTAGCTTCTTTGAGATCAAAGCAAAGGGGTTTATCGCATACTACATGAAATCCACTTTCTAGCGCCAACTTCGCTGGTGCGTAATGCATATGATTGGGTGTCACGATAGACACAAAATCCATCCGCTCTTCCTTTGGCAAGGCCTTTTCTTTGCGGATCATTTCTTGATAGTCCTTATACACTCTATCAACAGGTAAAAAAAAATCCTTTCCCGATAATTTAGATTTTTTAGGATCACTGCTAAACGCGCCGCATACTAATTCTATCTGTCCATCTAATGCCGCTGCCATTCTGTGTACTGCACCGATGAAGGCTCCGCGCCCTCCACCTATCATACCCATTCTTATTTTTCTCATACATTATATTTATTGGATTATAATCTGCTCTAGAGCTAGATATAAAAATCAAACCTAATGTACAAATAATATAAATTGACTATCCGCATATTGCACACTAAAATTTTATAAACATCTTAAATGTAAAGTACTGAAAGCTTGTCCCGTTTTTCTAACGGGCACGTCATGTCATAGCGAGATGTTCTAACCCCCGAAATATTGTTGCCTCGCAAATTTTAAGCTTTTTAATTTTAATTCAGTTCAACTATGTGTTTACCAATAAGATTAGGATAGAATTTAATTTATATAAGCGGTTGAATCCCTTCACTATGAGGTTTGTAGTCTGCAGAAAGAAAGACGAGACAAACGTTTCTGGATTTGGCATTTTAAAACTACTATTGGTGTACATCAATACCCCCATCAGCAGCCAACATACAGCAGTCCACCAAATAAACCAAACACTTGAATATAAAAAAATGGCTAGCAGGTCATAGTTATTATATACACTTCTGTTTATCGCAACTAATATACAATAATATGATTTGGAAAAGAATAGTAAACAGATTCAAGTGGCCAACTATTCATATCCAATCCGCGGCGGCGCTTGCGCCAGAGCACGGCGCAGCGAAGCGAGCAGGATAAGCGATAGAAGCGGCATTCCTTATTTTTGCTTCTTGCAAAAAAAGGGATATAGCGGAAAGCGCGGTCACGTCCCGAGAGTAGCGAAGCGGAACTGAGGGATCGTGATAGCCCCAAATCCGTCTACTCCTTTTCCAAATAAAAAAACTCCATTGCTAAAAATAAGCAATGGAGTTTTTTTTGTTGATAGCTAGAAACTTAAATAAATTTACGCTACTTCAATCTTTTCATTTTTGAAAGTAACAAGAAATAGTAGTGCAACCGCTGCCGCGATGCAAGCAGGAATAATCCAGATCATAAACCAGTTATGCGCATTTTCTCCAATACCGTAATTTTCTACAATCATACCGCCTAGTCTGAAGCCGATCAGCATACCTAGTCCGTAGGTGGCTAGGGTAATGAGACCTTGTGCGGCGTTCTTGATTTTTTCACCTGCTTTGTAGTCGGTATATATCTGTCCAGAAACGAAGAAAAAATCGTAACAGATGCCATGTAAGAGGATACCGCCGATCAACATGGAAGTGCCGCCGAATGTATCTGCGTCGCCAAAAGCGAAAAGTAAATAACGTAGGACCCATGCTACCATGCCGATAAGTAAGGTTGTCTTGATGCCATACTTCTTGAGAAATAGTGGTAGTAGGAGCATAAACACCACTTCGGATACTTGGCCCAATGTCATCTTGGCAGCAGCGCCAGAAACTGCAAGTTCATTTAAAAATAGGTTGGCGCTGGAGTAGTAAAACGCGAGTGGAATACAAATCAAAATAGAGGCGATAAAGAAAACTAGGTAGTTACGGTCCTTTAATAATGCTAGTGCATCGAGGCCGAGAATATCCCTGATGGAGATACTTTCGCCATTTGCTTTGGGAGGTGTCTTGGGTAAGATGAAGCTCAAAATTCCTAGGAGTAATGATGCTGCGGAGGCAAGGCTAAAGGTGTTTTGCAATAAATTGTCACTCTCCCAGCCGACGAATCCAATGAGCAGACCCGCTGCAATCCAACCGACCGTACCCCATACTCGGATAGATGGAAACTCCACTGATGGATCATCCATCTGGTTAAAGGAAATAGAATTGACCAGCGCCAAGGTAGGCATGTAAATAATCATATATCCAAGGATGTATGGATAGAAGCCACCGAAGTCAACCGCCTTCGCCGCCAAGAATAATAGGCCAGCACCCATGAGGTGAATAATGCCCAAGATGATACGCGCATCAAAAAAACGATCTGCAATAAGTCCAATTATAAACGGTGCGATGATGGCTCCCCATGACTGGGTCTCATATGCCATACCAATATCCATACCTGATGCGCTGAGTCCGACTGACAAAAATGTACCCATCGTCACAAACCAAGCACCCCAAATAAAAAACTCCAAAAACATCATGGCGCTCAGCTGTATTCTCATTCCTAATCCCATAAAATATAATGTATATGTATGTTGACTATTACTTTATAATTTTCTAATCTTAATATTTTTGAACCAGACCCTATCTCCGTGATCTTGGAGCGATATTTTACCCTTTCGTTTCGTACCGAAATCTGCATAGTCTTTCCATTTTGAATTTTTCAACATGGCTGCCCACTCTGCGGTGAAGAGCTCTGTCTCTACTACCTTGTGGCCATTGACCCAGTGCTCTAAGTATCCATCCTTGACTATGATTCGTACCTTATTCCATGATCCTGCAGGCTTGGCAACCTCGATACGAGAGGCTATGATATCGTACAAATCCCCTGCTCTATGTTTTTCGAACTGGGCATCTATATGGCAAGTATTATCCAAAATCTGCATTTCAGGGCCTGTCATCCAAGGGGTGGAATATAGGTCCGACTCATCTACGAGATACATGATGCCGCTATTACCGCATGCCTGTATTTTCCATTCTAGTTCGAGTTCGAAATTTTCGAAGTCTTCATTGTTGATGAGGTCTCCCCCATCTTTAGCCCCTCTGCTGCCATCGGGTTTCTGGATGGTTGTTAAGGTCAAGGCACCATCTTGTACTTGCCAACTGGAGCCGATAGTTTTCTTATTATAGTTTCTCCAACCTGCTGTGGTTTTCCCATCAAATAGTAATCTCCAACCTGCTGCGGTTTGCTCGGGGGTAAGTACATTGTCTTTGTGCATACTGGCAATAGATGCAGGATTGATGTCACCAGGTTTATCTTGCGGAATCTGATTGAGCGTGTACCATGCTTCTGGACTCCAGAGTGTATTTCCGCTATCTGCAATAAAATAATCATTGAGATGAAGATAAATAACGTGTCTCTCTTTCATCCCGTCCAACTGAAGAAAGACTCTCTTGCGGTTCGGCGAAATACTAATCTCATTGATATTTAGTATAGCCTCGTCTAGCTTAGGTCCTCCGTAGTTTGCGGTAGGTTCGTATCTCCACTGCTTGACTGAATACATATCCTTTTTCAGACCATCGCCGTGTCGAAGGGGTTCGGTAAACTCAATTTCGATACCATCGCTCAAGGCTCTGATAGCGAGCATTTCAAAAGTTGATTTTCCATTGTACTTCAGCTTTTCCAGGCCGTACCAGTTTTTACCAGTTTGCTGCCAGTTACCAGAAGAGCCGATTCCCCCTACATACAATGCGCCATCAGGTCCGTAAGCCATTCTATTTATACCTGCCTCTAAGCCTTGCATAAATCTAAATACTACCCCTTGGTATTGTCCATTTACTTTCTCTGTGAAGACTCGCTTCAGCCCACCATGGGTGACTTCTCCGTGCGTCATTTGACCTTTGTACGGTCCATCCTTGAGGTAGGTGATTTGGGATGGAGAGTTCCCAATCTCATCTTGTGGGAGCCAGACTACAGGCAAAGTTTCCTCTCTATTCGCGGTACCTTTGAAATCTACTGCACGAGATCCATACCATGCATTTTTTTGAACGTGTACAATTTTACACGCTGGAAGCCAATCGCCTTGGTTATCAGCTACAAATATTTCTTCGTCCGCACCAATACCGATACCATTTGGTGTGCGTAGACCGTTGGCCAAATATTCTATATTGCCACTGGCTATTTCTACTCTAAAAGTGGACCCCCTTTGTACGGGTTGGTTGAGTGCGCTTGCACCTCCAGGCATGATTCCTATCGCTAGATTTCCGTAAAGCCATCCATCCTTTTCTACTAGACCAAAAGCAAATTCGTGGAAGTTAGCGGAAACATCCCAAGCATTACAAACGGTGATGTACTCGTCTATGATATCGTCTCCATTAGTATCTACTAGTTTGGTTAGTTCTTGTTTTTGTAAAACATAAATTTCGTTATTGACTACTTTGAGACCTAATGGTTCTGCTAGACCCGAAGCGATGGTTCTTACTTTTATTTTATCTGCATTGCCGCTGCTGGCATTATCTATCAAATGAACCTCCCCTCCAGCATCCCAAGTACTCACAACCATAGTGCCGTCTGTCTTGAAATCCATACCAGCTACCTTAGGTAAAAAAGTAGCTGGTCTTGCGGTAGATAAATCAAAGCTTGGGTGTACGGAAGTCAATGGGTAGGTATCACCAGGAATCTTAGACTTGCTTGATAATGGCAAAGCTTTGGCATTGGCACCTGGTGCCTGATCAGTTTTATGATGGGCAATGGCTTTTCCAGGAATAGGATAAAATAGACTATTGTCAAATGAGTTCCACTGAAGCTGAACACTCTTTCCTCCGCCTCCTTGGAAGAACTGTACTTTGAAGGGATGAAGTCCTTTCTTTAACGCAAGCTCTCCATCTCTGGCTTCAGCTCCATGAAGACCATCATTATCTATAACCAACTTATCATTGAGATAGAAGCGAGAACCATCATCGCTTATCAATCTAAAGACATAGTTGTTGTCTTTTTCTATTCTAATAAAACCTTCGTATTCCATAGCAAACCAATCACCGGCCCAACCTAAATCACTGTCTGCTGCATCCACCCTTGACACTATGCCTTCATATTCAGGATTGGTTGTCCATTTAATTTTATTCAAGGTATTCGTACCTTTAGGAATAGAAAATACCTTAATCCTCACGCCAGGTAAGTACTCATCTGCTTTAGCATTTTTTATTCCATCAATAGGCACTAAAGCATTTTTATTTTTCTCCTCATCGGAGTAATCTTTTTCTAAGTTTGCATCGAGCGACATGATATACGCTACCATTTCTCTGATGTCCACTAAAGGTACGTTGGGATGCGCGTTCATCATTACATTTCCCCAAACACCCATACCACCAGCTTTTACTTTCTGCGTAAGCATGTCTATGTTTTCTGGTGTATTTGGATAGCGTTGGGCTATTTTTTCGTAAGCAGGTCCAATAGTTTTTCGGTAGGTATTATGACAGGACTTGCAATCGTTCCTTGCGATGAGTTTGAAACCTAGTGGTTTTTCCAAGACCGAATCATCTTGGAGTTTATTCTGATTTTTTATTAATGGTTTCGTAACAAAGTAAATCTTAAGCAATGTCGGTTGGTCATTATGCAAAAGTAGTTCTCCTGATAAGTTGATTGCTGATATTTCATCTTGATCAACAGGTCTAGCATCATTTATTTTAAAATCGCTATTGGCGTCGAAACCTATATAATTTCCTTTGTCATCCTTCTTGGCAGCTATAGAATGAATGTTAAGATTGATTCCAACTTGTAAATTAGCATCTTCATTAATTACTCTGAAGAGGCGCGAAAAACCGTTGGTACTCTTTTCATTAGATAGAAATTCTGGGGTTTCTTCTACGCGCACAATCTTGCCGTTATTAGATACCAGATCATATAGCAAGGTTACTTGTCCATCATTTAGTCGATGTCCTTTATATTGTATTTCTGGTATTTCTTTTTGTCCATCTTTTAGTATATACCATGGATTATTTATTGAGTTGACGATGTATGCGTCTCCTATAGTGCTTGGCTGTGGGCCGTGTACTGTATTGTAAACTGCTCCGTCAAAGTTCACAAATCCTTTCCATACCTTGTACAGTCTGCATTCTTGAGTAGAATAAGCTACCCACATTTGCTCATTGAGCGCGAGGGTAATCATTCTCGGTATACTGTCCAATACGGAACGAAATACCCATGGTGAATATGGGCGTTCGTATTCGACATGGTTATTTTTTAAAATACTGCTATTGGGATCCGATTCGCAACAGATAAATAATGTAAGAGAGAATAATGCTATTAATAATAGTTGGTGTTTTCTCATTTAGGTTCTTCTTAATTTTCTCAATTTGGAGTAAGATAAAAATAATTTTTCAAACTGGAATTGTAATGGAATAATGATATCTGGATAATAAAGATTAAGGTTATGAAAAGAAGGAAGTGGATCGGATAGTTTCCCTCTGCGAAGGCTACTCTTTCGTGCTTAACCACCGTAGGTGCCGAAGCCGTTATGTCGAGTACAAAAAGGCGCCCAAGAAAATTCGCGTGGACACTTTAGTTTTCAGCGGATCGCCAAGAGACACTCACAAGATGAAAGATTAGACACAAAACTTGTACCTAGATGTTACTAAACTGTACAGGGGAGCTGGTATCTATCTAGGAAAACTCGCGTTCTATCTATAATATAATAGGCTCATTTGAGTTTTAGCTTATATTGGAAGCCAATTAAGAAATTCCGTGCGGTACTCATATAGATTTTCATATTTTATATTTCTATTTTTTTGCTTGGCGCAATCAGTTAGTGCACAAAGTTTGTCTGGAGCTGTGGTGGATGAAAATGGGCAAGCTGTACCTTACGCCAATGTATTCGTAAAGGAATTGCAGTCAGGTACATCATGTGATTTTGAGGGAAAATTCTTTTTATCCTTGGTATCCTCTGGAGAGTATAGCGTAGTGATATCTGCATTAGGCTATGAGTCGAAGGAGGTAGCTGCTATTCTGCGGGAGCCGATCGATTTTAAGATATATGCAACCTTGAAAACTTCGTCGGTGATGATGAATGAGATCATCGTGAAAGCGGATAAAAAAGATCCTGCATACGGCATCATTCGAAAGGTAATAGAATCAAAACATAAATATTTACAGCAAGTAGAAAGCTACGAAAGTGAAATATATCTTAAAAGTATTGAGAAGCTAAATATCACTTCCAAGAAGGAAAATTTTGAGGAAGAAAAAACAGAAAATAAGGATGGATCGCCGATAGATCCGCTAGAAGAAATGCAGCGGAAATTGGATGCAGAGATGAATAAAATAAATATGGTGGAAATGCAACTCACTATGCATTATCAAAAACCTAATCAGTACAAAGAAACTCGAAATGCATTCACTGTATATGGCAGAAAAGAATCGCTTTTTATTCCCATACTTTCTGAAGTTGATTTTTCATTTTATCGAAATTTAGTTAAGCTGAAAGGTATCTCTGATATACCGATAATCTCACCTATTAGCAATACGTCTATCTTATCGTATAAATATAAGCTGCTTGAAAGTATGGTAGCCGAAGATGGGCAGCTTGTATATAAAATAAAAGTCATCCCTCGCAAAAAAGGAAATGCCACCGTGGCAGGAATTATCTATATCAACCAGGGTTTATGGAATATACGCAGTCTTGATGTGGAGTTATATAAGGGAGCAATAAAATTTTACGACCAATTTCGCATACAACAAAACTATAATTGTATAGATAGTATTTGGCTAATAGATAGACAAGAATTTGACTATGAGACTAAAGTCGGTGGTAAGAAAAACTTTGTTGGTAGCACCTTGATTACAGTTCGTGATTTTAAAAAAAATGTGCAATATCCAGCGAAGTTTTTTGGCAATGAAATATCCGTACTCACCAAAGAGGCAACGGAAAGAGACAGTACTTATTGGCTAGCAAGTAGACCAGAACCTCTCACAGTAGAGCAGGATAAGCTGGTCCGTTATCAAGACAGCGTGCAGGCTGTGCTGACTAGTGATGTCTATCTGGATTCTATACAGGCAGCTTACAATAAGCTAGAACTCTTAGATCTGGCTTGGGATGGTGTTGGTTTTCGTAATCATAGGAAAAAAAGCCACCTCTGGATAGGTCCGCTTCCTTCTCTATTAGACTTCAAAATAGTCGGTGGCTGGAGAGTAGGTCCCTATGTAAGTTATTTTCGTAGGTTTGAAAGTGGCAGAATGGTACGTACGTCTATTAGGTCAACTGTAGGCTTAAAGAATGGCGACGTGCAAGGAAGATATGATTACTGGATGCGCTATGACCCACATAAGTTAGCAGATTTTAGTTTTGATGTGGGTCGTAGATTTGAGTCTATAAATCCTTATGATGCTTATCTGAATCAGCTGCGCTCGTCCAATTACATACTAAATGACTACGTGCGCCTAGGACATCAAATAGAAGTAGTGAATGGGTTATTTTTTTATACTAGTGCACGATATAGTGACCGTAGGTCTGCACTACGGTTCAACACGGAGACATTTATTAATGAGGTAATTGAGGATATCCCATCGATAGAATTTGAACCCTACAAAGCGCTGACATCAAGAATTGGATTTAAGTTTACACCCCAGCAGCGGTATATGACTGAGCCTAATAGAAAAGTGATCCTGGGCAGTAAGTTTCCGACTTTTTATCTTACGCACATCAAAGGATACAGTGGCTTACTTGACAGTGCGATTGACTTCGATCAAATAGAATTAGAAATAGATCACGATCTGACTTTGGGGATATTTGGGAATACAAAATACAATATAAAACTGGGTCAATTTCTCAATGATAAGAATGTGCGATTTATCGATTTGAAGCGTTTCCGACAATCTGATCCTGTACTATATTCGAATCCCTTACACTCTTTTCAGCTGTTAGATACGGCTATTGCAATAGTTGATTTCTTTTTTGAGGTGCACCACATTCATCACTTTAATGGTGCACTGATTAACAATATTCCACTTATAAAAAAACTAAGAATACAAGCTGTAGCTGGTGGTGGATTTCTTTGGATACCTAATACCAATGCGCGCCACGAAGAGGTCTTTATAGGCATAGAAAGGACATTCAAACTCGGTGCACGCAGGAGACTGCGTCTAGGTGTATATGGTGTACTAGCAAATAGTAATTTTGCCAAGTCGGATAGTACTATTAAGATTGGATTTGATATAATAGACACGTGGAGTAAAGACTGGAGTTTTTAGCAATCTACAAACCCATACTCTGGGTAAACACTTTTTGTATAATCAGTTCAATATTTGCAGAAACGATATCACCCATGTTTTTACATTTAGCAAAAGTATCATTTTTGTGATGCTCAGAAAGCTCGCGTTTTAGGTCTTCTATTTTTTGCGCACTACTAATCTTGTCTTTACGCATTACATCAAGCAGTAACTTCAATCGGGCAGAACTGCCTTTTGCCCTATTAGCAATAAGTGTTCTTTCTTCGAGCTGATATTGCGTCACCGTTTCGGGATCCATCAGAGAGATTCCCATTTTTATAATAGGATTATTCTCTTTGAAGAATTGAGGTAGATAAAAGTTTTTTCTACCCTCATAGGATTGCTGATCAAAATCTATTGCCCGTATTCTATATTGATTGCCTTCTATATCAGGAGTGATATCCACTACATAGTTGTAGGAGCGCATATCGCCTAATAGCCGCACGAAGCACCGCTCGTTAAACTTTACAAATTCTTTGCTAATTCTTGTTTGATCAAATTTGCTAACCTTAAGATTGTGTGTAACAAATCTATCGCCAGGGATACCTGCAATATGTTCTTCTATTAAAGTCTCTTGATCCACCATGTATGTGATGCGCTCTGGAGAAAGGATATGCTCCAGCTCTAGCCCATATATGCGGGAAGCGTCTGTTTTCTTTACATAAAAGTGATCGTAGTTATCATTAAAGCGATTAATTATGCGGATACGGAATGGATGTGTATTTCCAAAACTGCACCAATCTATTCTTGCTACAGAAAGATGTTCAAGCACCTCAATATTCCCATCGGTTTTTAGTAATGCATATATTTCAGTTAGTGCCTTATGCAAATCTTTTCTGTCGGATTCACTATAGTAGGCGGTCTCCCATAATGTATCCTCACCGTGTTCATCTATCAGCGAAGCAGTATTGTCAAAGCGCATAAGATCACCATACCGCACTGGCAAGCTAACATCTCTACCAAATTTGCGCATATACATACGCAGTGGAGCCTTGACTGGAAAACTTATCTTCTTTTTTGAAGGTATACCCCCTGGACGCATGATTTCGGCTTTTTATAATGTCAACTATTACTGACATGTAATAAGAAAACGGTCAGATCTCTTATATAAATATATCAAAATATGTTCCTAATTCATCGTTTAAGTAAAAAAGACCGAAAAACACGAATGTCTCTCAGTCTTAAGGATTGTTGGGGTTAATGCTTCTAAGTCTTATTGCTTAATAATTTTCGTTGACATTATTTTCCCATCTTGACTCACATTCAAGATGTACATCCCGGATGTAAGCTCCGAGAGATTTACCTCACCACGTCCACCAAAAAAAGACTGAGTGAAAACAATTTCCCCATTAAGAGAAACCAGTTTCACTTCAGTCTTGGCGCCTGCCACTAAAGAAATAGTCAAGTTTTCACTTACTAAATTTGGAAAGATATCCACCTCTAGAGCTTTAATTTCAGTTGAGCTGACAGACGTATTTTCTACAGTAATATTATCTACACAGAAATATAGTGGAGTATTTATTCCGAATGAACCTACATCAGAAGAATTCATGACAATGGATAAGCTATCTAATAAACCAAGACTCGATAAATCTACCCAAGTCCAATCTTTAAGAATATAATCCTCATCAGAATTTGCCGCCCGAAAATCAGCTAAAAAGAATTCAACTGAATCTGTACTCAAAACACCGTCTAAATATTTCTTAAAGATTATAGAATAAAAATCAGGATCTTCTCCAGTGATCCCCCCAAATTTTTTCGCATAGGCATCCCCATCGAGCATAGAGTAATATGCATATGCATTGTTGGTAACATACATTCCTAGTACTGTCGTCTCATCAACACCAGCTCCATCTACAACACCGATAATATTTTCTCCAAAAGCATAGGACACTGCATAGGTAGTAGAGTTCTCAAATCCTGCTCCCGCCATGGCACTGTATTGATTGCCAAATCCTGGAGTTGTCGTATCAGTATCCGCCGATATCGCCCATCCAGACCAGCTGTCATAATTCGCATTGTATTCGTTTTGCAACGCTAAATCAAGTACTCTAAACCCATCTCCGCTGGTATCTTCATTAATATTTTCGCCTGGTGCTAATCCAAAATTTTCAAAATCTGCAATAGTTTGTCCGCATAAAATTGTTCCTAAGAGAATGGAAATTGTAAGTGTAAAAATTGTTTTCATAAATAGTTATTTTTTAAATTTTTGATCTAAGTTGATATTCATACCTAGACTGAATCTTCTGCCAGGATTTATTCTTCTTTCTACTATCTGATATTTTGTATTCCATATATTATCTACGTTTAGACTGTAGTAGGTATCTCTATATTGATAGCCTATTGCCAGCATACCAGTTGACCAAGCATCTAGTGGCTCTGTAAATGTGCGTACTGATGATTGGTACTGCTGCTGGTACTTTGCTGACCAATTTTTCAATATCCACTCCACTCCTATTTGAGCTTGATTGACGGGTGCATAAAAAGTCTGTTCGCCTGATTTTATTGCAGGATTAGAAAGTTCAAATTCATAGGTCGAGCGATTGTATTGGTAGGCAGAATATAAGTACCAAGAAGATTTCTCCATTTCTATTCTATAGTCTAAAGCCACTTCTAATCCACGCGACCAAACGAGCGGTAAGTTTATGGCGCTGAAGAAATCTGCAGACTCTAATAAACCCCACTGAATCCAATTCTCGATTCTCTTTTGGTAAACTATTGCACTAAAGTTGAGTTGTTTTACAGGCTTATATATCAATGAAAATTCCGCGCCCCATCCGCGCTCTGGTGTTAAATTTATGTTTCCACCTGGCGCCCAGTACTGGTCATTTAATCCTGGGCTTCTATAGAATCTGTTTAAAGAGGCACCTAATGCTAACTCTTCATTCACTTGATAGGTAGCAGCTAGTTTTCCGCTTATAGGATGTACATTTTTATCCAACCATTCCTGACGCAGGCTCGCCGTAAAATCCCATAATTCCAAATTTAGTGCATAATAGGCAAAGACGTTCAGCTGATTTTGTGTCCTCCCAGATTCATAGTTGATCGTAGTCGCCGTTGTGTACCTATTGCTCACGCCTAACTCCCAATAACTATTGTCCACAGTCTTACTGAGCTTAGATTTCCCATACCACTGTCGCGATGTATTGATTCCAACTATCCCATTTCTGGGATCATCAAATTTATTATTATCAGCAAGATAACTAAGCGTATTCTTCCACATTATACCAGCATCGTAGACCCGCTCGTGAATCATCTGAAGACGTACAAAGTCATCATTCACGGCGGCATCGCTAATATTCTGCACCAGGGTTGGTGGCACTTCTCTATAGTTATACTGGGTCCAAAAATGTAAACTCAAGCTCTGGTTGGCACTCGCATTATACACTATAGATTGAAGAAAACTTAATTGCTCATAGGCAGCATTCGTATTTACTTTTTTTGGTAGATCTGATCTTAGTTCAAAAGCAAAATTATTCTTGGCAGCATCGTATGCCAGTCTGGTTGACAGCCACCATTTACCCTTGTCAAGGCTAAACTTAGCTGCCTGCTGAAATCGTCCAAAACTTCCCGCCTGGGTTTTACTCGAAAAAGAAAAGCCTTCATCCAAAGTAAAATCTCTACGATTGTTTAGTGCTACATTTCCACCAATAGATCCTGTGCCGTAGCGTCCCGCATCTCCTCCAAGTTCGACGCCGACTTGCTCCATCAACATTACATTGATTAGCGAATAATCTAGTAATCCTAGCGTCGACCCCTGTAGCGGCATACCATTCCATGTGGTAGAATTTCGACCTGTGCCTGCCCCTCGTAAGGATACCGTAGCGATGCCGCCAGGCACATATGATTTCACATGTACGCTCCCCGAGCCTTGTAGCAAGTCCCCTATATTAGAGCGATTTCCTCTCACCAATTCCTCTTCAGACCATTGTCTATTTGCAGTCGATGAGCGCGCAGAACTTACCACTGTCACCGCCGAGAGTGTGAGCTCCTGTGTTGAGTCTAGCGCCATAGTATCTACCTGTCCCAATGCAGTGAAACACCAGATCGTAAAAATCAAAAAGCATGTCCCTTTAAAAAAGGTAGTCATGTCGTGAATAAGTAGTACGGAATAGAGCAACAGATAGGAAGTCCCCTGATATCAATTTATCGAGACACTCCAAAGTACACCAGCAGCGGATACTGCTAGTAACTTTGCTATCCATTTGCCTTTCCTCCGAAAGCGAAACGAAAAATATTTTGCACCTGGCAGGTCTTCTGACTTACTCCACTTTTGCGCCTTCCCATCCGTCGGACAGTGGCATTCTACAAAAGCGATATTGGAGCTTACAGCAGCGGGGACTGTTTCGGATTCTCACCGAATTCCCTTTTAAGCTTCGCACTTGGGTAAGCACAAAGCACCAAATCGTCCGCAAGTTACACCGAATTTCGCTCACCACCAAAAACTTAACATTGACAAGACATTTAATCTACCAGAAAAGGTCCTACGTATTATTGTCTTTCATTTGGGCGCCTTGACGTGCTATCCGTTCCTACTCCACGCGCTGGCGGTCAGTTCAGCCATGAGCGCTGATTGTCTCCTCCATTCGTCGGAGCCTGCTCAGCGCTCGGCTTCACAGGCCGCCAGCGCGTTCCGTACCACTGCTATCACTAGCGTGGATATCTTAATTCTACTATAGATTTTGACATCTTAATTAACGCCTAATAGCTCTGCTGTATTACCACTAGTAAAAAGCTATGTCAACTAAGCTGTGCCCATATGTACTAGACATCTATCTACATTAAGTTCGTTTGCGCGGTCCTGTTCGATATATATTGCTTAAGAAAAAACTTAGGTTTTCTCAGGTCTTAAATGAATGAGAAAGCACTTTAGCATTTTTTAGCCAAACACATTGGATGCAAAAACTGTTGTAGCGTGGACTAAGTTACTTTGCTGCAAAGAACACGCACGATACTAAACACTCTAAAGTTCAATTACTACATATAATAGTACATTTGTGAAATATGAATCCAAAAAATGCACTCGTTCAATTTACTGATAAAGGACTTTATGTCCCACAAGCTGATATCTATATCGACCCATGGCGAAAAGTAAAAAGAGCACTTATCACACATGGTCATGCGGATCACTCTAAGTATGGCATGGATCACTACTTATGTACCCATGCTGCGAAGCCTGTCATTAAATATCGACTCGGAAAAGATATCAATATAGACTCCGTTGCATTTGGAGAAAAGACGACAATTAATGGTGTGTCTTTTTCATTTCATCCAGCTGGTCATATCATCGGCTCTGCACAAATCCGCATAGAGTACAAAGGCGAAATATGGGTGGCATCTGGTGACTACAAAACAGAGAGAGATGGTCTTTCCGAAGATTTCGAATCTGTGCGTTGTCATACGTATATTACAGAATCTACCTTTGGCCTTCCAGTATACAAGTGGAGACCGCAGGCTGAAATATTTGCCGATATTAACGCATGGTGGGCTGAGAATAAAGAACTTGGGAAGACCACTGTGCTTACTGGCTATAGTCTCGGTAAAGCACAGCGTATCATACATGGTCTGGATACATCCATAGGTAAAATATATACTCATGGTGCAGTAGAAAACACGAACCAAATTTTGCGTAAACAAGGAATAGCTCTTCCTCCTACCACTAAAGTAAGCAAGCATCAAACTAAAAAAGATTATGCGGGCAGTATTGTTATTTGCCCGCCTTCGGCAGTAGGAAACCCATGGATAAAAAAGTTAGGCAATGTTTCTATTGGCAGTGCTTCGGGTTGGATGATGGTGCGTGGCGCGAGACGCAGGCGGAATGTAGATCGCGGTTTTATCCTCAGCGATCATGCCGATTGGCCAGGTCTAATTTCTGCTATCGAAGCGACTGGTGCAGAGTCCGTATTTGTTACGCACGGATATTCTAAAATTTTCAGTCGCTATCTTTCAGAGAAGGGGTATCAGTCGGCTGAGGTGAAAACGGAGTACGATGGAGACGACAATGTAGAATAAAAGAATTTTGTATGCGGAATTTCAAAAAACTATAGACAACTGAGAAAACCAAACCCGCAGCAAAAGAAAATTCCTGATATTCTCTGAATCTGTCTCTCGACAATAATTAATCCCCAAATCAACGCCAACGCCTAAACTGTAAAATAGGGATATTCACAAGAAGAGTAACCTTTACACCTATAAGGAAATAATCAAAATTTTAAAGATTTGGATAGCACCGTTATTCTAGACTTTCCGCTTAAAACTGAGTGAATCTAGTTGGCATTTTGCCACGATACTTTCTGAAAAGACATGCGAAATTGGATCTTACTTTATTAACAATTCTTGGTTTTTAGACCTAGACTTTGAATATGTGACTCCCGACAATCGGAACAGGCTAAACTGTGGTAATCTTTTATACATTTAACATCTCTAGCTATAAATGCTCTCCATCCAACAACAACTTACAGCGGCTACAGGTAATATTAATCTTACCTTTTTGATTATCCGTCCCTTTCTGATAAAGTTCGATATTATCATCATTTGACAAAAGCTGAAGAGATGAATCCCTATTGGTAAATTCTATATATTCATTTCTATTCAATTGAAGTTGATAACCAGTGCTATCTTCCATATGGAGATGGAGATCACAGAGAGAATTTTCTACTTCAATATTAGTAAAATCCTTTGCTACAAGTGCAAAATTAAAATCACAATTTTTCGCACTTATTATTGCAGTGACGTTCAATCTGCCAATATCAAACTTCGTATAGTTTGTCTTTTTCACATCCATATACCCAACTTCATTAGCGTAAAAAGAATCATTATCAGAATTCATCACCATTAACAATCCCACCGTCCCGACTTTATATTTCGTTAATGCAGAATTGGCTTTTGAAGGTGTGAAAGCGGAAGTAGTTCCATTCTTCACTAAGCCAGATTCACCGATAGTGAGTTCTCCAATATTTTCAATTTTTATGAACGAATTTACAGCACTGATATTTGCTGAAGCTACTTCTTGGAAGATTACATTATAGCAATTCTCCAGATTGGCGAACAGGCGAGTAATTTTAGTTCCATATACTTCTGTATACTCTAAGTCTAATCGTAAATCCCCAAGTAAATCGCCTAATCTGATAATCGCGTAATTGTTCCCCTTCACCGATAAATTTGTACTTTTAGGAATGTAGAGCTTTGTTTCTATCTCGATGAAGTTGATAGAAATTCTTTTACCATTGCTTAACTTTACATAGCAGTCATCATCCATAAAAATGTGGTTCTTCATATGAAAAGCATCCATATTTAGATTGCAGTCTACCACGATCCTTTTATCGGCACCTACTTTCAAATCTAACTTAAACTCCTCCAACAATGCAGAATCCTCTACTTCCGAACCTGTCCTAACCGTGATTCTAGTTTCTTGTTTAACAAAGTTTCTTTCCCATGTTTCAATGTTTAGGTCCTTGATAATATTTACTCGAATTTCGTTACTTCTGCCGTGTAATGCATAGTGGTCTTTTGTATTATTTGTAGTAATCGTTCCGTTCATTTTCAAACCAAACGAACTTGGCAAATTGGACTCTACCGTTACGTCCTCTGTTACTTCTATTTCTTTTGTAAACACCTTAGTCGTTTGACCAATAAGCGAAAGGTTAGAGATAAATAAAATAGCAAGGAAAACTATTCGATTAAATCTGAATATTGACTTTAGGGGTAGAGGTCTGAATCTTTTCTTCATAATAATTTATTTTTTCTATTTCATCTTGAATTTTATCAAGCAGTTCAATTTTTGAGGTGTAAAAGTTTAATATCTGTTCTCCAATGAATTTTTGATAGCCATTCTTTTCTATGTAGTCAGTATAATCATGAAACTGTTCATCCATAAATGCCAACTGCTGTAGTAATATTTGTACGCGTTCAAGCTGATCTGCAGGAATAGTTTCTTTGGCTAGTTTTTGTCTTTTATAATTGACTTGTTGCACAAAATTGTACTGTCCAAGATCAAATTGAGCTATTACCCTATTTTCCAATGTCTCCGTCTTGACACTGATTTTATAAAAAATAAAACTTCCGAGTAGTAATACCAGCAGGGCTATAAACAAGCACGTCAGTTTTTTATAAGACCGCTTTTTCGTTGGGGCTATCTGCGATGCTATACCTTGCCAGATAGATTCATCTATTTGATCTATTTCAAGTTTTTGCTTATTCGCTTTCAGATAATTTTCAAATTCTTTCATATTGTTAGATGCTTTAATCTTTTTCTTAATAATTTGATAGCATATCTATATTGACTTTTCGAATTTGAAACGGACACGTCTAGTAGCATCGCTATTTCTTTATGTGTATATTCTTCTAATAGATACAGTGAGAATATTTCTCTGCATCCATCGGGTAGCTTTTGTATTTGTTGTTTTATTATTTCAAAATCCAATTCATAAAACCACGGCTTTTCATACTCTTCGATGCAGAGATTATTAACCGTATCTATCCGATCAAAGCTGCGCCTTTGCTTTATAAACTTTATACTGTTATTAATTACGATTCTTTTTAACCAAGCACCGTATTTAGCTTCATCTTGCAATTGCTCTATTTTTTGGTAACTGTACAAAAAGGATTCTTGAATAATATCCTGTGTATCCGCCATACTGTTTGTAATCCGCAGACTAGTTGATAGCATTTCTTTCGCAAAACCATCATACAATGCGCGCATAGCATCAAGGTCGTTTACCTTCACTTTTGATACTAAAGCGACTATATAGATGCCTTTATTCAATTTTCTCTGTTTGTAATTATTATCCTATACTCTTAAGATAGCAATATGAAGAAAAGGACGTAAAATCATATGAAAAAAAAATGGATAAACGGAATTACTATACTATTCCATTTACTCCTTGGTGAGCGAACTGTCAATTTTACTTATTGTACTAGTATTTTCTAAGATTGCATTTCGGTCAACTACTTCATGCTGAAATCATAATTCGAAAAATCATATTTGTTTTCATTCCAAAGATCGGCTCAGGGATAGAAGTGATACGAGGTGCGGATGCAGGCCTATGAGATAGGGAGTAGCGACGGCTCGTGGAGGTACGGAACGAGACTAGCTACGACCATATCGAATGGTCTGAAGCAGTGCCGAGTACAAACGTAAAGCCCGTATAGAGCCCCTAAAAAATCTGTATTCAATTAACTAAAAGCGATAGTATTTTCTTCGGGAATTGTCAAACTCTCGGTATTGAATAAAGTGATTTTGCAAGCTGCTATTTTGGGTAACTCGTACTTGAAGTAGAAACGCATGGTATGAATTTTGCGCTCATAAAAAGTAGTGCTGAGCGTAGTAGTCTTGCCACTAACAAGCGCGGTCTTCGCGACAGCAGCCATGTGCAACCACTGCCAAGCGATGACGATATTACTCATCATCTCCATATAGATTGTCGCGTCTGCAATATAGCGCTCGCTCTCGCCCTTCATCGCAAAACTTAGTAAATGCTGGGTCGTGTCGGCAAGCTCCTTGGTTGCGTTTTGAAGCTGCACTGCATATGGCTTGAGGTCATCAAAAGTAGATGCCTGCTTGATCGTATCCATTACCTCTTGCGTTAAATGTTGCATGGCTGAACCATTGTTCATAACGACTTTGCGGCCGAGCAGATCTAGCGACTGGATACCAGTGGTACCCTCATACAAAGCGGTGATACGCACGTCACGATAATATTGCTCCAAGGGAAAGTCACTACAAAATCCATAGCCACCTAATATTTGTAGACCATTGCTAATAGAAATACGGCCCATTTCGGACGGATAGGTTTTCGCTATCGGCGTGAGCAACTCTAAGAGTTCATGATATTTTTCTCGCTCCTCCATAGGGCCATGTTCTGCCTTGTCTTGATAATTCGCAGCTTGTAATAGTAATGCGGAAGATGCCTCCGTTACTGCTTCTTGAAGATGCAGCATGCGACGAACATCGGGATGATTGATAATAGTCGTTTGGTTTGTATCCTTATTTTTAGCACCGCCTGCTTGGATACGTCTGCCTTGTGGTCGTTCCTGCGCATACTGCAAGGAAGCATAATAGGCAGCCGTGGCAATTGAGTTGGCAGTCAGACCTACATCTATCCTAGCGCCATTCATCATCTGAAACATTTGCTTGAGACCACGATTCTCCGTACCGACTAGCCAAGCTTGACAATCGTCTTTTTCACCAAAAACAAGATGGGTTGTACAGTAACCCTTCTGCCCCATTTTTTGAAAATCCCCAGCCGTTATAACATCATTGGACTCTAAAGTACCATCATCTTTGATGCGTAACTTTGGCACTACGAAGAGTGATATTCCTTTGGTGCCAGCAGGTGCGCCTTCGATGCGCCCGATGAGAAGGTGTACAAAATTGTCGGCATACTCATGATCCCCGCCAGAGATAAATATTTTTTGCCCCTTCAGCTTATAGGAACCATCCGCTTGGGGATAGGCAGTGGTAGTAATATCAGATAGAGAAGAACCCGCTTGTGGTTCAGTCAAGCACATAGTACCACCCCACTCTCCTTTCATCATCTTAGGTACATACTTATCGATCAGCTCTTGAGTAGCATAAGTCACCAATAAATCTGCTGCACCCATAGTCAATCCTGTGTATCCTGGCAACGCATTATTTGCTGCTTGTACAATGTGCGAAACGGCAGCATGTACTGTGTGAGGCAACTGCATACCACCATGCTTATAGTCAAATGTGGAACCAATAGAACCGTTCTCGCCAGCATCCTTCATAAACCGACCGACGATAGGATGAACGATAATCTTTCCATCCTTATAGTGGGCTGGCTGCTCATCCATTTCCTTGAGCATAGGGTGCATCACTTTATCCGCATAGTCCTTGGTGGAGTCTAGCAAAATATCAAAGCTCTCTTTATCGTAGTCTTTAAACCGTTCGTAAGTGCAGAGTGAAGAAACATCTAACACTTCGTGCAATAAAAAACGAAGGTGATCCATACTGATATATGCAGCCATTTGGTTGAAATTTTGTGTTGTTTAATATAGGATGTATACGATTATATATAGTGTGAAGTTAAGGCAAAATAGTATTGAATCTCTGTTGGATAGGCTACAATTGGAGTAGATGCTAGTTAAAATATCATACAATTCAAAATAAATTTATATATTGCATTGATATTCAAACCTCTATCAAACACCAAACTTTCCAAAAAATCCAGATTACCTGCAGACACCGTATATTGTCATATAGGTAGGGTACCATATATTAACAGTAAAACACACATTAAGATTATGAAAGGAACATTTACATCCTATAGCTTTTGTTTTATTTTTTGCATGTGCTTGTTCGCAATTATAACACAGGCACAAACTGTGAATTTCGTAATTCCGATAGATGAACAACAAGCTAACTCTGGAAGTGGTACAGGGTCTCCTGGATTAGGATATGGCTATGGTACCTATGATATGGCTACCAAAGTGTTATCCGTAGAAGGTGACTTTTATGGTATGCTCGGTAACTCAAGTGCGGCACATGTACATCAAAATGTGGCCGGTGCTAACGGTGGTGTTGTATTTGGTCTTACCTATACTTCCGGTTCACTTAGTGGCACTTTCAGCGGATCTGGCACCTTAAATACAGCGCAAGAAAATGCCCTACTAGTTGATGGAATGTATGTGAATATTCATTCCAGCTCATTTGGTGGGGGAGAAATAAGAGGTCAGATATTGCGAGGGGAACAGTTCAGTATTTATTTGGATGAATCGCAGGCTTCTTCAGGAAATGGTACAGGGTCACCAGGAACAGGTATTGGTCGTGGAATATATTTATACAATACTATGGAACTTTCTGTAGAAGGGGATTTTAATAATCTCTTAGGTAACACTACAAATGCTCATGTTCATCTCGCACCTGCAGGGTCAAACGGCGGAATAACATTTGATCTAACGTATTCGATGGGAGTAAAAAACGGTGTTTTTAGCGGAAGCGATGTTCTCAACGGAGATGAAGAGTTTAATCTATTACTAAACAATATGTATGTCAATATTCATTCTTCTACAAATGGAGGAGGCGAAATCAGAGGTCAAATAATACTCAATGACCACTGCATGACCGATTTGGTAGTAAACGAAAACCCTGTTGTTTCTAAGATACATTATGGTACTAATATTCATTCACAAGGCATCATAGGAGATGGCTCTAATGTTACCTTTCAAGGGGCTGATTGTATTCGCTTATTGCCTGGTTTCTCTTCTTTATTAGGAGGAGAATTTAATGCAGACATTGCACCTTGCCCCGCTGCTCCACTTACTAATAATAATACTTCGATTAAATAGGAATAACAAATAAACGTAATTTAGCCTGCTGTGATTTGATAAATTTCGGCAGGCTTTTTTTTATGCGAATACCTACCTATTTATTTTCGAGACATTGTCTCCTCAATAACCTCGTCCAGCACATCACTTATTTTCAAACCTGCAGCCCTTATTTGCTGCGGAAATAAGCTTTGCTCGGAAAAGCCCGGAATAGTATTGACCTCTAAGAAATAAAAATCCTCCCCCACCAAAATGTAATCAAACCGTACTAGACCTTTACACTGAAGTTCTTGGTATAGCTTTCTAGACAAGGCCTGCGCTTTGAGCGTAAGGACCTCTGATATATCTGCTGGAGTAACCTCGTCGCTTTCATTTTTGTATTTCGCTTCGTAATCAAAGAAATCTTTATGGGGAATAATTTCTGTTACTGGCATGACACGTATACCTTTAGGGCCTAGATATACTCCGTTACTAAATTCTCTTCCTATGAGATATTCTTCTACGATGACCTCATCATCATACTCGAATGCTTTATAAATGGCAGCCGCTACATCTCCAATAGATTCTACCATAGAAATGCCATAACTACTTCCATTTTTATTTGGCTTGACAAAAAGTTTATCTGCAGTCAATGCTTTGACTTGATCTAGGTTAGGGTTAGCCTTGTGCAGCAAAACTGATTTCGCCATGGGTACCTCTAGTCCTTGAAGATATTGCTTGCATGCTTGCTTATCAAAAGTCAAGGCAGAGGTAAAATGATCACAACCAATGTACGGTATATCCATCAGATCTAAATAAGCCTGAATCTTACCATCTTCCGCAGGGGTACCATGCAAAAACAACATTACCAAATCAAAGCGTACTACACCATCAAAGATCTCCATACGAAAATTGTTGAGGTCTATTGGTAGCTCCGTCACAGCATCGGCAAACTTACCAAAGTGATAGTTCAACATGAAGGTGTCATACTTTTCATTATCTAGGTGATCCATGATGGTACGTGCACTTTTGACGGAGATTTCCTGTTCCGCATTGTCCCCACCCGTAATGACTGCAATCTTCATTTTTTTACTTCGCTGCATTTGCTATAAGGTTTTGTAACTTGTAGCAAAAATACGTGAAATGAGAAACCAATTTATAGTATTCTCTCTTCTTTCTTTATCATTAACTGCCGCTATAGCTTATTTTTTGTGGAACCCAATGTGGTGGTTTATGATACTGCTAGTCCCGCTGATTATACTAGGCTTGTATGACTACTTTCAACAAGAAAATGTGATCCGTAGAAATTTTCCTTTACTAGGTCGCGGAAGACATCTGATGGAGGTACTTCGCCCTAAAATTCAGCAATATTTTATTGAGCCTGACACGGAAGGCAAACCATTCAATAGGTTAGAAAGAGAAATGGTTTATGCCCGTGCAAAAAAATCGTTGGATACTACTCCGTTTGGAACTCAGATGGATCTATATGCTGAGGGCTATGAATGGATGAACCATTCGATAAATTCGCTTGATCCGCGTCATCTCAACCCTGACCCTAGGGTAGTAATCGGAGGACCGAAGTGTACACATCCCTACGCTGCGTCACTGCTCAATGTGTCCGCCATGAGCTTTGGTTCTCTAAGCAGCGCTGCGATAGAAGCATTAAATGGTGGCGCCAAAATCGGAAATTTTGCACATAATACAGGAGAAGGTGGCATCTCTCCATATCATGATAAATATGGCGGAGATCTTATATATCAGATCGGAACTGGCTACTTTGGTTGCCGTTCAGATGATGATCTGATAGACTGGGATCAGTATGTCGAACGTACCAAGGCGGACAATGTCAAAATGATAGAGCTCAAACTCTCACAGGGCGCAAAACCAGGTCACGGTGGCATACTCCCTGCTAAGAAAAATACTCCCGAGATCGCGAAAATCAGAGGCATCGAGCCTAACCAGGATGTTCATTCTCCTCCATATCATAAAGTATTCAACACTCCAGAAGGATTATTGAAGACCATCGAAAAGATGCGAGAATTGAGTGGGGGCAAACCTATCGGTTTCAAATTATGTGCAGGTTCAAAATCCGAGTTTTTCGCCATTTGTAAAGCGATGATTAAGACGGGTGTCATGCCTGACTTTATTTCTGTAGATGGCGGTGAAGGAGGAACGGGTGCGGCGCCTTTAGAATTTTCTAATTCCGTCGGAATGCCATATAAGGAAGGACTCGTATTTGTCTATGATGCTTTAGTGGGTTTTGGTATTAAGCAATATATCACCATTATCGCTAGTGGTAAGATTACCTCTGGCTTTGACATATATCGAGCTATATCGTTAGGTGCAGATGTATGCTACAGCGCACGTGCTATGATGCTGTCCTTAGGTTGTATCCAAGCCCTTGAATGTAATATGAATACCTGTCCTACTGGAGTAGCAACGCAGAAACCCTCCTTAGTGTCAGGATTAGTTGTGTCGGATAAAAAAGTAAAGGTAGCTTCTTATCACAAAGAGACTATAGAGAGTTTTATAGAACTTCTTGCCGCAGCTGGACTATCGCAGCCGAGTCAGATAAATCGGCGTCATATAAACCGTAGAGTTTTTATGAATATGGTCAAAAGCTATGCAGAAATCTATCCATATGTATTAGACGGCAGCTTACTCGAAGGTCAAGATATACCTGACAAGTATAGGGAAGACTTACAATTTGCTCATGCCGAAAGATTTGCCTAAATTGAACTAATGAAAAGAGATTTTGTGAAGATTGCATACTTTTCTGATGAGCGAAAAGCCGCTTTATTTCAAGCAAGATTAGAAGAATCGAATATCCCCAGCTTTGTATCCAATGCACACGCCAATTCACTTTTGCCTCATATAGGAGGCGGCGTGGGTATCCATATACATAAAGAACACCTCGAACTTGGTCAAGAAATATTCATAAAGTTTAAGGAGATGGAGGATACCGATCAATCAGTATTTACACACCATGAGGCTACTCACGAAGATATCGAATACGAAAAAGCGCTCAATAGAGGCAGCAAATTTAATATCGCCTCAAAGATTGCATTAGCACTCCTAATCTTAGTGCTATTGCGCTATTTTGCCAAATCGCGTGGTTTGCTCCCACAATATTTTGAACCTTTTTAGAAAACTTTTCTAGATTTCTAATTTTTTGGGCACCCATTCGCATAAAAAAATGCGCATAGGCGGGCTTTCCGTTTTACTTGATACTTGCTACAGACCATTCGATATAGTTGTAGTTAGTCTCGCTACGTACCTCCACGAGCCTTCACTACGCCTTATCGCATAGGGTCTGTTTCAGCACCGCGTATCACTTCTATCCCTTTTGCAAAAGAAAATACTAAGTATCTAAAAATGCAACACATGAATTAGTTATATTTGCAACTACTAGAATTTTATTTATTTACATTCACAATATTATACAATATGGGTTTATTCTCTTTTATTAAAAATGCAGGAGCGAAAATTTTCAAGAAAAAAGAAAAGTCAGCACCTGAGTCAGCTCCTACTGCTGCACCAATGACTGAAGAACAAATGGACATTCAAGCACTTACTGCTGAAGTAGACAAAATTAACATCAAAATAGATGACATGAATCTGATCATGGGTAAAAGTGTCGCCGTACACGGACGCACAGCTACCAATGCAGATCGTGAAAAGATTATCCTCGCACTAGGGAACGTAGAGGGCATTTGTGTAGTCGAAGATTACATAGACGTTACTAACCCAGAACCAAAAGCTACATTTTACACTGTCGAAAAAGGGGACACACTATCTAAAATTGCAAAAACGCAATATGGTGACCCTATGAAGTATCCCGTGATATTTGAAGCTAATAAACCAATGCTTTCACATCCTGACAAGATATATCCTGGTCAGAAATTGAGAATTCCTGCGGAAGTGGCTTAAGTATTTAAGACTACCTTAGACGGTATGAAAAACACAATTATGAAAACCGTTGTCGATATTATCGACAATGGTTTTTTTTATTTTAAATATGTCAAACCATACTGATTGACTCGAACAAAGCTATGTATCTATTGTTATAATGCACTAAATCTTGATTATGAAATTTTATGATTTACAGGTAAACACTCCTTCAGGCGATGTATTAAAAATGTCAGAATACAAGAACAAAGCTGTATTGATAGTCAATACTGCTACGAAGTGCGGCTTCACGCCTCAGCTAATAGGACTAGAAGAATTACATGAGAAATATGGGCATGAAGGACTAGTCGTGTTGGGTTTTCCTTGCAATCAATTTGGAAGTCAAGAGCCCGAGACTAACGAAACGGTTGAGGATGTTTGTAAGATAAACTATGGTGTAGACTTTCAACTGACCGAGAAGGTCGAGGTCAATGGATCTAATGCTCACCCTATTTTTAAATTTCTTAAAGAAGAGTTAGGTGGTTTCCTTGGAGATAAAATAAAATGGAATTTTACCAAGTTTTTAATTACACCTCAGGGGCTTCCATTTAAAAGATATGCACCTACTACCAAACCGTCAAGTATAGAAAAAGATATATTGTCAATGTTAGATGTAGAAGTCAAACCAACCTAAAGTCTATATTACAATATTGTCTATCAATGTTAAATTAGGGATATTTGCAAGAACGTTGAACTGTACAAACATATGGACTCATTGGAACTTGACATTATAAAAATCGTTGCTACTTTAAATCAAGCAGATAATCATTTTACTTTTTAGTCGGCGATTTCTTATCCAGCTGCCTTTTTACAAAGATGCCAAATAATTCTTCACCCTCACGTGCTTCTATTGAGTTGTAAGAAGATTCAAAGGTGTAGGTGATAAAATATGGATATAGATATTCTAAATAGTCTTCTCGATCTCCTCCAAATGGTCTTTTGTCCATATCATCCTCTAGCGGAATATCAAACCAAAGTCCTACGAGTTTCCCTTCATCTGCCAATAGGCTATGCATTTTTTTGGCATAAGCCTGCCTATTTTCAGCAGTAGGAGGAAAAGAACAAAAGAAAGTTTGCTCAATAATTAGATCATATTGTCCTTCGTGTTCAAAAAAGTTGCCGTGAATAATTTGATCCTCAGGCACTTTCGGATTTCGATGTTTAAATGATTTCAACGGAATCTCAGAAATATCTAATATATGGGTATTTTTGAATCCTTTACGAAAAAAATATTCCGCTTCATATCCATTTCCGGCGCCAGGAATGAGGATTCTAATTTCTTTATCCTCAAGTTGATTGATATATTCTTTAATAGGGGTCGATGGAGATCCAATATTCCATTCGATTTGGTTGTCTTCATATCGCTGCGTCCAGTATTTTTGTTCCGCTGCTGTATCATTAATCGTTGACATCTATATAATTATTATTTGAGTTTTACCACTTGGGTTGTTACTATTCTAGATAGTTCCTTAAGCGAATTCCGCTCGTATAAAGTAGGCAGTACTGCAAGATTTGTACCTACTTCTGCCTTATAGTTGATATAATCTTGGAAAAGTATTCCATTGATATTCCGAGTATTATATGCGCTTCTAAACCTAACTCCACCACCATTAACTTGATAATTATATGCAAGATAATCAATTCTGCTATTATCCTTCCTGACCCAATACATAAATTGGTCGTCATGGTCCTCCCCTCCGCCTTCTTTGTTAAATGTCACTTTGAGTATGTGATAGTCTACAAGTTTGATAATTATATCACCAGCATAGGAAATATTGACAGCAGAATCTAGCAGTTTATGCGGTAAAGTTGCGAAATAAACTACTGAATTTAATGCATTTATAGCAGCTTGCTGTTCCTTGTCTCCAACAACAATCTCTAGTCCATTCACCGTCCGAGTGAAGCTACCATTAGTGAGTTGATCGTATATCTGCTGATTGTTTCGCGTTTTTAGTACACTATACAAGTATCCACTTTTACTATTCTTGAATCGATATACATTATCTCGAAATTGGAACAGGTAGTGTGCATTATTATACTTCATACCGCCATGCGCTTTTACCATTTTTTTAAGAATACGTTTGGCAGACGTACCCTTATCTTGAGCATTAACAGATGTTATAGCTAAGGCTATGCATAAAATATGGATTGTACAATAGATGATAATTTTCATAATGCTGTTTCGCATTGGTAAATTAGTCATTTAGCAAAAAATATTAGCATCAATGGCAGTATAATATGGTATTTGTGCAACATTGACATGTAATCTACAGACTATAGATGCCTCCAATAAGTCTATTTTATTTATAATCATTATAATGCGTATGAACTTAAATATAAAACAATAGTTTTAGTAGAAATTATATTCAAAAAACTAAAAAAAATAATTTCGATGATAATAAGCCTTTTAGTCGCAGCTGTAGCCTTCTATGTTGGTGCTCTATTACTGAGTGGAGTACAAATGAAGAGTTTTGTCGAGTCGTTAATAGTCGCCGTTCTAGTAGCTGTACTCGATTTTACACTTGGCAATGTTTTAAAGATCGTAACTTTAGGAATATTATCACTAGGGATATTTACCTGGTTGTTAAATGCCATTTTAATACAAGTAGCGGATTGGTTCCTACCTGGTTTTGAAGTTAAAAACTTTTGGTGGGCGCTAGCCTTAGCTGCCGTTGTTAGCATTGCAACAGGTTTAATTAGTGGGATTACGGGACTTACCTAAGCTTTGATACTTCGACGATAATCAATTTCATTACTTATAGCACTTTTCATATCCTCTTTTAGAATCTCTATTTCTTGACTAATAAAGGCGCAGCGATCCGAGTTTAATTCTTCTATGTTTTTAAGAAACAATAGCATTTTTATTAGACGCTTAGAGACTATTGGATCACCCTTACAATAAGTTCGTAAATATGTCATATTGTTAGCAAGTATTTCCTCAAAGCTGTGTGTTTCTACGTAGACTCTGTAAATGCCATCATCATCTTTATAGCTTAATATGCCTTCAAGATTTGATAATTCCTTATACAGTTCTGATAAATAATCAATTGCATTTAGTGCAGTCCCTGGATCATTAATACCAGGGCTCATAGCTTTTGTAGCAATCTCCGTAAAGTGCTTGAAACCAAAATAATAGTTCTCATCAACAATTTCTTCTATTGTAAAATTAAGCGTATTCAGTAAGTCCTCCTCAATTTCCTTACTTACTTTCTTATTTAATTTCAATACAGCTTGTTCTTCTAGAACAAAATTTCCCTCGGCTATTGGGATGCAAATTTTTAAATCTTCTTTAGTTGCGATTTTAATCATCTCGTCCATTGTAGCCTCTCTTAAATATCCAGTTCTTCGAGATGGTATCTTGTGTGAAGTGCTATTATCAAACTCTCCTGAACCTTCCCTACATTTAATAATCTCTTGTTCTATTTTTTTTCTTGCACGAAGATTATTACTAGTTTTTCTAAATAGGCCTACTAAGATATTTGAAATCTGTATTGTCTTAGATATATTGTTGATAAAAAAGATAAATTGGGAAAGACAGATAGCCATCAAAACCAAACAAACCATAAATCCTATCATGGGTAGATCATAGTTTTTTGCGTCTGGCTGGATATTAATCATAACCATGATACAAAACCCAATGGAACCCAAATAAGTCCCTAATACTACTTGATGACGCTTACTAGAGATTAATCCTGGTAGCAAACGAGGAGAATAATTATTTGAAGCCTGATTTAAGAGAATCATTACCATCGAAAAACTAAAAACGGTTAGACTTATTAGACCTCCGATGAATACACCCAAAATACCTCTTGCGGTATCTTTATCTTTTAATATAAAAGCCTTAGCATTTTCACTCAGCCAATTCTTTATTTCAGGTGTTTCAAAAGATATTACACCCAATGCTATTAGACTAATTCCGATAGTTATTATCGCAGGTATAAAAGCAATACTATTGGTTACTATATAATATTTATTTCTCAGTCTAGATCTAATACTCCCCATAAGATTTATAGCCTTTAATAGTCAAAGATTCAACATACCTAACATAATAAAGATAAAAAAATCCTTCATAACTTAATATGAAGGAGTTTACTTAATTTTTGTATTAAATATTATTTGATCTATATTCTTCTGCCAGATATTAACCTGAATATAACAGCTACTACAGCTACCACTAATAATATATGGATTAGATTTCCTACCATAGCTCCGAACCCAATATATCCTATGAGCCATCCGACTATAAGTACTACGATAATTATATTAATTAAATTATTCATATTGTTTGATTTTAGATAAAAAAATTGTTTTCTCAATAGTAGAAAGAAGCAGGAACTAAATTGTTCAAATATAGCAATCACTTGAGTAGAACTGTGTTTGTTGTTGATTCTATATCAATTCCTACCTGTATCTCTTTCTCTAAAACCTAGCTGATACGCCAGCATTCACGATATAGGGTGCACCAAAATTGACCTCAAAACCAGCACCGATATTATCCGTAAAATAATATCTAAATCCAAATGCAGTAACACCAAAGGAGAATCTAGTGCCTGTCAATGGATTTATGCTAGAGTTAAAAATTGATTCGTTCAGCTCTTCACTATTATCGCCTTCGAAGTCTGTAAAACCTCTATAAAGAAGACCTATTCTAAATCCCGAGTACATGTCTAAGTTATCACTATTACCATAATGCAACAGAGGTCTAATTGCGAATTGAGATCTTCTAAATTTTGTTTTAAAGGATCTAGTTTTTTGCATACCATCTTCATCATCAAAATAAGTGTAATCTGTTGCATCAATATTGACTACCTGATAACTTGCTGCCACACCAATGGAAAATAACTTTGATAGGCCATAATCAAAAGATAGTTGCATGGCAGGGAAGACAGTAGTATTTACTGTACTGGATGGATCAGATTCAGATATACCCTTTATAACAGAACCAGTAAGACTGTAGCCCGCATGCAAACCAGCGGTCATGATATATTCTTCATTCTGCGCCTGAACGCTTAGAACAGCAAGCATAAGAAAACATGTAGTAAATAGATTTTTCATTAGTTTGAATTTTTGGTTTTAATAATCATACAATTCATAAAAGTAATAATATAATCATTTAAATGCCATCTGTGTCTTCTACAGTAGCTATTAAGTGTTTTTTTAGCTTTTTGATATCTAAAGGTGAGATTCCCATATTTGTACCAAATTTTGGCCTAGGGATAGTAGTAGTGGGCGACGAAGGAGAACAGTACCGAGCGAGCCTTTTCAGATGGAAAGCTGAAAGCACCTATCTGAAAAAGTGAAGTGGAGGGACCACGCTACGAAGAGCCCGCCGACCGACGTAAGGAGGTCGGATGCCCCAAAAAATGAAAAATGTGAGGCCCTTAAAATGCAAAAGGCTCAGCATATGCTGAGCCTTTTTGCGGTCCGGACGGGACTCGAACCCGCGACCCTCTGCGTGACAGGATCTTGCATTTGCATTTCCGTAAACATTATGTATTGTATTACAGAGAGTTAAATATCAATAAATTATTTAATTTTTTAAAAAGTCAATACTATGATGTCCACCAAACTATTGCTTTACAAACACAAAACTTTATCTAATGGTAAGCACCCAGTTATACTTCAAGTCATTGCAAATCGCAAGAGAAAAAGGATTTCTGTTGGTTATCACGCGACTGATAAGGAGTGGAATGAATCGACAGCGAGGTTTAGAAGAAGAGTAGATAATTACGAACAAAAGAACTTGGCTCTTAGAAGATATGAGCTTTTGGCGCAAAAAATAATAGATGAAGCTATCCTATATGGGAAACCACTGTCATTAGTTGCGTATACCGATCGCTTTGACCCCCCTGTTCCGGATGTTTGACCCCCTATGTGGATAACATACGTTTTCAAATGTTAAGATACATGATTAGATTTAATTCTCAAGCTTTTTCCTTTCAATTCAATACGATGTGCTTTTGGAATAATCCGATCAAGAATAGCATCAGCGATAGTAGGCTCATCAAAATATTCATGCCACTTGCCAACAGGTAATTGAGAGCATATCAAGGTTGAAGCATTTTCATATCTGTCTTCCAATATTTGAAGTAAAATAAGTTTAACAGTATGAGTAATCGGCTGAAGTCCAAAATCATCCATGATGATTAGTTTGGCCTTTTTAATTCTGTCCATCCATTTGATAAGGGTACCTTCTGTTTTTGCTAATGCGATCTGTTCAGTAAACCGATTCATGTTGAAGTACAATGTGCGATAAGAGTTGACACAAGCGTTGTTGCCTAGGGCGCAAGCGAGGTAGGATTTACCACATCCTGTAGCTCCAGTAATAAGTATATTTTCACCTCTATCGAGATACGAACAATCAGCAAGTAGAGCTAATTTTTCTTTTGATAAATTTCGATTAGCTGAACAATCAATATCTTGTATGCTAACCGAATAACGTAATTTGCTAAGTCGCAAAAACATGTTCATTCTTTTGTGAGCTCGGTGCTGTTGTTCGGCATCTATCAATTGTGCCAACATTTGGTGTGGCTCTGGTTGTTTGTTGATTGGCAAAGACAAAACAGCTTCATAAGCAGATGCCATTCCTTCCATTTTCATTTGCTTCATTGATTGTAGTGATGCATTTTTCATGTGTATAAAATTTAGTTTGTAAAATAGATTTATTGATATTCTTCTGATCCTCTAATATTATCATGTTCAGGAGTTTTGAATAAGACCGTTTGCTCTGTTTCTTGATCCAGATTTTTACTCAGAATATTGTTTAATAGAGAGTATGATGCTTTGCCAATTGTCTGACAACGCAGGGCTGCTTTTTCTATTCGTTGGTTAGGGTACTTTTTAGCTAGTTGGAGTATTCCTCGGCAACTGTTGTAGCCCTGAGATTGATGTATTCTTGCGCTAAGTATATAACCAACAGCCCAACAAGTTGCGTCGCCTATTTTTTGAGCTTGTTCTAAAAAATAAGCGGCATCGTAACCTTGTGATATTTTCCATTCGGAATGATTTTTAGGCATATGTGCTACATCGGTTTTGTGCATATAGGTGTCTCGCCCTAACATTCGTTCATGGATTGCTATACGTTGATTATCAAGGTATACTTCAACTATTTTGGAATTGTACACCACGGATGTCTGTTTTCCTACATATCTAAAAGGAACTGAATAGTAGTTTTTTTCCTCACCAAGAAATACATGATAATTACGTTGAACTTTTGCTTTTGTAGTTTTCTTAACTTCAAATAAATCAGGTGGTAGATCCTTCATGACTGGCAATTCATATTGCTTAAAAACACTCATTCTCGAACCTTCTTTTTTCTGATAAGGCTTATTGTTATGTATTGCTAGCTGAGTTCTTATCCCATTATTTAATTCAGATAAACTATGAAAAACTCTGTCCCTTAATGGAGCATAAACACGACTATAGATAGTACGTACCATATTCTCTACACTAGCTTTGTCTTTTGGCTTACGCACACGAGCTGCTTCTAAATCGATTTGATAATGTACAGCTAGCTGAACGCATAAATCATTAAACTTAGGTTGGTAGCGATTTGATCGTATTACAAATGCTTTAAGATTGTCGGATAATAAGACTTTGGGAAGTCTTCCAAAGTATATAAAAGTTTGATTAATCGCTTCAATGAAATCAACCGTCTTTTGACTTGGAACTGCTACAGCAAAACTATACTGACTGTAAGGTAGAACCGCAACTAGAATCTCACAATCGTGAACTTCACCACATAATGGATCAACCCACTGCATCTTTTTACCAGCAAAATCTACCTGTATTTTCTCGCCTGGTTTATGATCTAAACTTAGTGTTAAATCTCTACGTTGAACTACCTTTCGAAGCTGTTCGCAAAACTGGCTGTATCCATAACCGTTAGGGTGCTCCTCACGGTATTCTTCCCACAATAAATATCGAGTTACCCCAACAGTACTGAGCTGCTTTATCCAATCAGATACTTTATCTTGGAAAATAGTTTCTCGCTTGTTTGTAACCTTGTTTTCAGAAGTATAAAATAATTTTAAAAAGTCAGTATCATCTAATAATAGCACTTTTGAAAGGTCATCACAATAAGCTCTCGCTTTTCTTATGTATGATTTTATAGTGTTCTTTGACACATTTAATCGACGTGCTGTTCCCTTTATTGATCCAGTCTCTAGATAGACTGATATGATTGATTTTACTTGATCCATACGTTTTATTTTCCCCATTATCGCAGTGTTTAGTTCCTGCTAACTTGGGAATTTTTAACCTTTTGGCTAATAAATAATTGTATGTATCCACTTTTAATGGGGGTCAAACCTCCGGAATGTTATTAACATTCCACACTAAATTTAGGGGGTCAAACCTCCGGAATGAGGGGGTCAATTGAAATCGGAATGAGGGGGTCAAACCCATCGGAATATGCATATAAGATGTATATCTTCTCTTATTCTACCTACATATCGGCTTCCTTCATCCTCAAGATATTCTCGATACTTCTGTGAATTGTCAAAATCTGCGTATATTTCTCTTACTTCATCATCAGCCCAAGGCAAGATAAATTGAACTTCTGAATCATATCCATCATCAACGCCCCAATCCTTAACTGGGATTCCTTTTTCTATCAATTCCTCATACGCCTTTCTTGCGTTCGGAGCCATGTTCTCTACTTTCATAATCCTTTTTATTTTCTAATAAAGTCAACTACACCTTGAGCAAATCCGCTCAACTCTTGATCATTAATTATTTCTGTTTGATAGGTTGGATTAGTATCATGATGAAACCTGTTTGCGTAATCTAATAGCTCTCTAAGGTATACCCTTGTTGCAGTTGGCATTAATTGATTAGGTGTATTTTCACTTGGTTTTAACTTACTCTCGATAAACTTGCCAAGTAAAGAACCAGGTGGAAAATCTAGTGGATAACAAACTCTACTGTAACTTTCGAGAGTTGGTCTTAATGCTATGGCAACATCCCTTTCATTTTGACCAGTTGGATTAGCTAAATAGTTGTGAATCAACTCATACCTCTTGTCATGCTCAGTGATACTATCTCTTGATACATCCCAATCTTGGATATCTGAACCATCAGCTATTCGCCCTATTTTCAAGGCTGATTTATTGGCTACTGTTAATCCCTGCCATAGATTAATCAAGAAAGGCTTTGAATGTGATAATATGATCGCTTGGCTAACATCAGAGATAAGTTTTTTTATTTCTTGAATAGTTGTTAGTGATCTATGTGCATCTAAACTAGACATAGGGTCATCAATTACTACTACTTTATTTTGTTTATTCTGATCAAGATCAAGTGACGAAAAGAAAAATGCCAAAGCTAATGTATTTCTATCCCCTGCACTCAATGTGCTTCTAAACGATGGTTCACCTTGATTTTGCGAAGAGATCGATACCTCTACGTTATTTATTAGAACATTATAATTGCAACTTGATCCAGTACGTGAATTGTTAGAGGTCATTTGTTGTAATCGAAATCCTGCATTAAATTTCTGGAGATAAGAATTTATTGAAGTCTCGTATGTTGGAAATATTGTATTTCTCTAGGTGTCTAAGTTCTCTCTTGCTTCATTTCTTTCTTTCTCTGTTTTGGCTTTTGCTTCTTTAGCATCTGTATATTCTTTGCACTTCGTTATCGCATCTGCATCATATCTTTTTTTTACTAAAAGCAGATTTGATAGATCATTTTTTAAAGCACTTAAATCACCAACTTTTGCTTTCTCCTTTACAACTTTGATGCTTTCATTAAGCTCTTTTGTTCCTCCAACAGAGTTAATAAGTTCTTCTCTTTTCTTATGATAATCCTTAATTCCTTCAACCAGTTCCTCTTCAAGGGAAAATATCTCAAGTGGTGCTTTCGCTTTTACCCTCAGCTTATTAAGTATTCCTTCATAAATCGGTTTCCACGCTTTTATTAATTCTATTGACCCTAATTCTATGTCAGGAACATCTGTATAATTCCCCCAGAATTCTAATCTTTTTGTGATACCTGATAAGTCTCTCTCTAAGGCTGTAAAAACCTCAGTTCTATTTTCATTACTTATTTTTTTTTCTAAATCTATTATTTCTTCTTTAAGTGCTGAATATTCATCACTAAAATAAAGTTGATATGACTTAATTAAATCTACACCTTCAAGTGGTTGAGTGCAAAATGGACAATTCTCTCCGTCTGTTTGATTTAATATATCTACACCTTCATCTATCCATTTTTCCGAATTTGGAATAAGGCTCTTTAGGTGTTCTTGTATAGATGCTATTGCTTCACTTTGCAGATTACCTAAGCCCTTACCTAATATTTCTTGTATCTTATCAATATTAAACTCTGGAATGGATATATCTCCAAACAAGGGAGTCTTTTGAATTGGATCGTTTTGATTTACAGCCTTTATTTGTTTCTCTACTTCGGCAATTTTTACAGATAGGTCTTCGATTTCTTCCAATGCAATAAACTTATCAATTGTAATTCCATTTGGGATCAATCCTTTAATAGAAGCTGATATTATTCTTATGCCATTATTATGCTTTTCAATTTCAGCGATTTTGCCTTGAAGTATTCGGTTTAGTGATACTCCTTGCGAACCAATTACAAGTTCATGTAAGTTTTGTCTATGTCTTGGATCTAATTGAATTCCAGAGCAAATATTTTCTGCAACAAAGTTATCATCAAATACAACAATGTTTGGATTGTGAGTACTCCACGAGCCGTTTTGATAAAGGTATGACTGACCTGCTTGAATAACTACATGAGGTGTACTCGTTGCACCTAATCGTTTTCTTTCTTCAATATAATCTGGTTCATTGTTTCCAAGTGATCTTAGTATATTTGATATGGTAGTTTTACCACGACCATTTTCAGCATATATTACAGTAGCCTTCTCAAATTTTTGTTGTGCTGATGACACATTATCAAACGTTCCAATATTACGTATAAGTTGTATAGCTTCTATCATAATCTTCTTAATTTATTCCCACATACCTTTTCTGTCATTCCTAGCCCTATTTTGCGCATCCTTAAAAACTTCAACATATTTTATATTAGGTGGAAATGTATAGACTTGCGCTAACCCCACTTCAACTAGCTCCTTATTTATAAAGACACCATCTACGTTATAAACATAAACTAGTGTTCTTCCATACCGATCCTTACGCTGTACATCATACTCCAGAAACACCATATCTTCGCTTATTAGTTCAGTCATCTTTTTAGTAGCTTCTTTGCTAAAGGGCTGTACAGGTTTTGTTGGATGTTTGCTCTCAGGTGTATCAATTCCAATTAATCGAAATTTAGTTCGATTGCCACCTTCTTTAACAGCATAGAACGTATCTCCATCTATAATATAAATTACATTCCATTGATCTTTAACTAATCCTTTATGCGCATAAACGCTTAAAGTAAAGCACAGTCCCGTCACTACTAACAATAATACTCTCATCTTGCTTCACTTGTTCTAAAGTATTTTATTCCTATGAAATCTAAATATACATCTTATGCTTTTAGAAATATTTAGATATAGTAAACAATTATAGACGTAACAACGAATCAAAACACAATAGAATGACTGAATTCCCTATAAATAATCAGTATTTCAAGTTTGTCGTAAAATAAGTGTTGTGCATCATCGATCATGCATGGTGGCGACGATTAAACTGAGAACAGCTCTTTTGTTACCGATATGTTTACCTAATGAGGCTTTGTCTATTTCTGTTTCTAATGTCGATTGTGTTAAACTTTCCATGATTTTTTATTTTAGAAAGTTATTGTTTTATTGATATGAATTACTAATTCCACTCCATCCTTTGTAACCTAACCGCATTCAAAATAGCCAATAAAGCCACCCCAACATCAGCAAAAACAGCTTCCCACATTGTAGCTAAACCACCTGCTCCAAGTATCAATACAATAATTTTTACCCCAAAAGCCAAAGCGATATTTTGCCAAATAATCCGTTGAGTACCTTTACCGATTTTAATACCTGTAACAATTTTAGAAGGCTGGTCAGTTTGAATAATAATGTCTGCGGTTTCGATAGCAACATCGCTTCCCATTGCGCCCATTGCAATACCTATATGACTTGCCGCTAATACAGGTGCATCATTGATACCATCACCGACAAAGGCAACTACTTTCGTAGTATCTTTTTTTATGGTTTCGACTTCGTTCAATTTATCTTCGGGGAGTAAGCCACCTTTTGCATTAGTGATACCTAATTCTTTAGCTACCTTTTGAGTTATCGAATTTTTATCTCCTGATAACATTATCAACTGCTCGATACCCGAAGCTCGTAATTGCTGAATGGTGGTTTTTGCATCTTCTTTTAATTCATCGGCTATGGTTACATAGCCAGCAAACTGCCCATCAATACCCACCATCACAATGCTTTCTACGATGTTGTCCGTTTCAGGAGGAACAGAAACGCTAAACTGCTCCATCAGTTTTTTATTACCAACTAAAATCGCTTTTCCATCTACTTTACCCTTCAATCCCTTACCTGCAATTTCCTGAATATCAGTCGCTTCGGGAAGGTTGGTGTCAGCCGAGTATTCCATGATAGCTTTGGCAATCGGGTGGGTAGATTTAGTTTCAACCGCCATTAGTAATTTCATAAATTCCGCCTCAGTAAAACCACCTGTAAGTTCAATGTCTTGGATTTTAAAAATACCTTTGGTGACTGTGCCTGTTTTGTCCATTACCAATGTATTTACCTTGGTCAATTGGTCAAGAAAGGTAGCTCCTTTGAATAATAACCCTTTTCGGGAAGCTGCTCCTAACCCCCCAAAATAGCCCAACGGAATAGAAACCACCAATGCACAAGGACAGGAAATAACCAAGAATATCAATGCTCTATAAAGCCAATCAGCAAACACATAATCCGCCACAAAAAAGTAGGGTACGATACAAATGGCAATTGCTAAATAAACCACAATCGGCGTATATATTTTTGCCAAACGCCTAATTAATAACTCTGTTTTGGATTTACGAGAAGTGGCATTTTGTACCAGTTCTAAAATACGGGCAATGGAACTATTATTAAATAGTTTTTCAACTTCCAATTCAATCACTCCATCGAGATTGATAGAACCAGCCATTACTTTTTCACTCTTCATTATATTTTGGGGCTTACTTTCCCCTGTTAATGCTGCGGTATTCAAAGCTGCTTTTTCAGAAAGTAAAACACCATCCAATGGGATTTTTTCACCGACTTTAACTTGTATCGTTTCACCTATTGCAACGGTTTCAGGATTGACCGTTTCGTAGGAATTACTTCTAAAAACACTTGCTGTTTTAGGACGCACATCGAGTAAGGCTTTGATATTATTTTTTGCTCGTTTGACCGCAGCCGTTTGGAACAATTCACCAATGGCGTAAAAAAGCATTACTGCTACTCCTTCGGGATATTCACCAATGGCAAATGCACCAACGGTAGCAATACTCATTAAGAAAAATTCGGTGAATACTTCGCCTTTTCGTAAGGCTTCCCACGCTTCTTTAATAACGGGTAAGCCAACTGGAATATAAGCTATTGAATACCAAGCAATTTTCACCCAACCTTGAAAAAAGGAGGCTTCCAATAAATGTTCAATAGCTAAACCTGACAGCAACAGCACTAAACTGATAAGAGCAGGCAGATATGCTTTCCAACCCAATGCTCCACTATGGCTATGGTCATGTCCGTCTCCCTCGTGGTGTTCCTCTTTTCTTGGAGCGATAGGTGGGGGTGTTTTTCTATCTATCTTTTCTTCCAAAGTGCAACAAATTAAATTGCCGTTATTGTCGTATTTTGGTGGATGAGGATGAGTAATATGCTTGTTCATTTTTTTATTTTTTAATTCCACTTGCTACAAATACGCCTCCTCGGTTAAAAGAAGTATTGACTTCAAAGTTCACAACCTTTGATTTTAAATATTGATATAGAGGGCGATTGACTTCGCCTTTTCCTATCCATTTGATGAATGCTCCTCTCAAAGTCGGCTTTGGAATATACCAATCCAAAATGACCAGCCTGCCATTTGGTTCTAATAGGTCGAGCATATTATCAATGACCTGTTCCCAATAAGGAAAACCCGATAAACCCAAGTCGCAAAGAATAGCATCTATTTTTACAGAACTATCAAAATGATTAGCTACCCATTCCGTATTGATTTGTATAGCATCATCTTTGATGATTTTGATGTTGTCCCAATGATTATCAGTTACTTTTTGTTTAGCTTTTTCCAGCATCCCTTCTGAAAGGTCAATACCGATAATTAACCCTGTTGCGTTGAGATAATTCTGAAAATACTCAATGTTTTGACCAGTACCACAAGGTAGATTTAAAACGGTATCGCCTGATTTTAAAGCCAGTTGCTCAATGGCATAAGCTCTTGCATTATGGTAGTACCATTTTGGTGAAAACCAATCATAGACTTTGGAAAATTTATCGTAATATTTGATAGCTGCTTTTAGTTGTTTGTCCATTATGTAATAAGATTAAATCCATCTTCTAACTTTGTTCAAGTATTGCTTGTAGGCGTTGCCATGTGTGGTTTTTAAAAATGCTTCTTCTAATCTGATTTGAGTATTGATACTAACCATTGATAGCGAGACGATTAACAAGGTAAACGCATTTGGAATTATCAAAAATAGTCCAAAATTTGCAATCATTACCCCCAAGAAAATCGGGTTTCTTGAATAAGCAAATAAACCGTTTGTGACCAATTCGGTTTTGTTTTTTTCATCAATTCCAATTCTCCATGAGTTTGCCATTTGCGATTGAGCAATCCAAACCAATACAAGAGACAACAGCAATAAGCCCCATCCAATATACTGCAAATAGCTATACTCCAAATTCCAAAAAGGTAAGAGGTATTGATACCATTCGCTTTTAAAGGCATAGATGAATACCACTCCAAATTCCAACAAGGAAATGAAAGTAAAGACTTTCCCATTGTAGCCGTGTGCATCATCCGTTTTACTAAAAGTCAAAGGGTTCACCCCTGCTCTTTTCCAAAGCAGGTAAGACCGCAGGAAGAAAATAAAGAAGAAATAAACGATTAGAAATAGGAATAAATAAAGCTGCATACTCATTATTTTTTCTACAAAAATAGGTTAGTATTCAATGCAATGAAATTGCAAAAAATCATCAAGAACCAACTACTCTTTTTTGTGCGTTCCCGAAGTAAATTCATAACCGCCATTTTCTTGTGGGATGATTACAAAATACCCAGCCGTTGGTGCTTTAATGCCATTGGTTTCAATTATCCCTCTCATATCTACTTGTAAATTATAAAATCGCAATTGGTCATCATCTTTTACAACCGTATAAAATCCTTTTGCAAACCATTTCATTCTATCAACCAATTCTGGATTTACACCCTCTAAAAGATAATCGTTGCTTGGGAAATATTCAAAAGGAATTTGGTCATTGTTTAGGACAGAATATTTTTGCATATACAATCCTTCACTTGTTTTTGCTAAGCCATACCAATTGATATTTGCAATTCCGACAGGCATAGTCAGCAATGAATGGTAGCTGATATTTTGTTTAGCTAATTCTGTTTTGAAATGTTCCTCCACATGATTTTTAACGCCAAATGTGCCTAATAAATAAAGGGTACTTATCGCAATTCCAATTTGGTTATATACTGCTCTGGAAGGCTTGTTTTTAAAAACAAACAAACTACAAATCAGCCCAATCAAAAGTGGAACGGTATAAACAGGGTCAACCACATTGATACTATCAAAACCCACTCGCCAACCAGAAAATGGTAAAAATAATTGTGTACCATAAGCAGTAAAAGTATCCAGTAGCATGTGGGTGAATAATTCTAACCATGCGAATATCCAAAGTCGCTGATAGCTTACCAGTTTCGTCCATTTGATACGTTGTAAAACGTAAGCAATTAAGAACGCTCCAATGATGCTAAATACAATAGAATGACTAAATCCCCTATGAATACTCAGCATTTCAAATTTATCATAAAACAAGTATAGCGCAACATCGAGGTCAGGAATGGTGGCGACAATTGCACCGAGAACAGCTCCTTTGTTTCCGATATGTTTACCTAATGTGGCTTCGCCTATTGCTGCCCCTAATGCAGCTTGTGTTACACTGTCCATTATTTATTTTTTCTACAATTAGGACAAATCCCCTTTATCATCATACTCACTTCATGCTGAACATATCCATCAGGAAGTTCCATTGTAGGAATTAATTGACTATCAATGCAAGTAACCTGTTTGCACTTTTGACATTGAAAATGCGGGTGCTGGTCAATGTGGTTAACAGGCGTACAATGCTCATTACAAAGTGCATATTTCGCTTCATCTGCTTCACCTTTGATGCTATGCAGAATACCTTTTTCTTCAAAAGTTTTGAGCGTACGATACATCGTAATTCTATCAGATTTAGGAAAGACCTTTTCCAGCTCTGACAAACCCAAAACCGCTTTTTCAGCGATGAAATATTCTAAGAGTAGCTGCCGCATCGGTGTGATGCGGACAGCTTTTTGTTCTAATATTTTATTTACTTGCTCCATTTTTGATTGCTTTTAGTGACTATGCTCCAATTCTCCTGCCTTCGATTGAGCATACACATAATAAGCTCCATCAGTAACTATTTGCATTCCCCTTGGTATTTCATCAATCGTTTTTATTGCAGTAAAGCCATTATCCGTTTTTCCTGTGATTACCTTGATAGCCTCAAATTTTAGCTCCTTACTTTCAGATGAATTGTTCGTTGCGTATATATAAGAGAAATCTCCATCCTTGATGACCGCCTTTTCAGGAAGTGCCTGAACGGTCTGGTCATTCAGCCAAATTTTAGCTTCAACAAATAAGTCTTTGATAAACTTCGGTTGCTCTTTTTCCAAATGCCCGTGAATGCGAACGGTCTTATTTTCTGTATTAAGTTCTTTGCCGATAACGTGGACTTCTCCATCATAAACTTGATTGCCCATTGCAAGAACGGTATAACTTATTCTTTGTCCCTCTTCGATATTGGAAATGTCCTTTTCAAAAATATCCAATTCTAAATGCAGGTGGTTTTCATTGACAATTTCCATCAGCTTCTCTTGTGGCGATACATACATTCCATTGTGCATATTTATGGATGTGATATAGCCCGCCATAGGAGCATGAAGAGGAATACGTTGCACAATATTATCGGTTGTTAAATCGGCTACATTGATGCCGAGGTAAGACAGTTGTTTAGCAATACCTTTCAAAGTTGCTGTTTTTATGGCAACGGCTGCTTTGAGCTTTTGCACGTTTTTTTCAATCCCTGCATTGGATGCCAAAAGGGTTTGCTGTCGTTCCAATTCCTGACGGTCATAGACCAATTCGGCGGCTACTTCGAGATACTGTTGTTGTTGTTGGATAAAATCAGGATTCTCTAAATATGCCATGATTGCACCCTTTTTTATATAGCTCCCTTCTACATATTTTTTGCTGTTTTTGATAAAACCGTTGGCTTTTGCACTTACAGAAGTTAGCGCATTAGGAGGAAGACCTAACGTTCCCGTTGCTTTGACAAAATCATTGATTTTAACTTGTGAGAAATCGCCAAATTGAATGCTCATCGTTTCGATTTGCTCTTTGGTGAGGTGAATTTCTCCTTCTTCGTGTTCTTCACCGTGACCATGACCATCTCCCTCGCTATGGACTTCGCTTCCATGTCCATGACCATCATCTTCACTATGTTGTTCCGTTCCGTGATTATGACCATCCCCTTCGGTATGTTCGTGACCACAAGAGAAAATCAATAGCAGCGTGGCTACTGAAATTATTAAGAGGATTGATTTATTTATGAATTTCATTTTAGAAATATTTTTATTGATTTGACAAAAATTGATACAGCACCACCGCCTTATTGTGCGTTAAAACCTGCTCCCAATACTGTTTATTATTTTTGGAAAGCAGGTTGAGGTTGTTGAGTAATTCGAGGTAGGAAATTTCACCTGCCTGATAGTTCAGTTCCGATATACGTTCCATTTCAGGATTGATGATTTCCAGTTGTTCTCGATAATAGTCCACTCCTGCTGCATAGAGTTGAATGGTGTTTGCGACAGATAATAATTCCTGTTTTGTTCGCAAACGCTCTACCGCCAAATTGGCTTGGGCAACATCCACTTGCATTCGTTGAGCGGTGATTTTTTGCTTTGTACTTTTGTTAAAAAGCGGAATTTGCACTCCTGCCTGTAAGCCATGCAGCCAACCATCCTCAAAGAAACGTTGAGCTGCGTAACCCACATTAAAATCAGGTTTCATACTTGCTTGCAGCACATCAACATATGCCTGTTCAATTTCAATGTCTTGATTTGCTAATTGTACTCGAAATGAATTGATACTATCGGTGATTGCAAATGGAATTACGATAAGACTGTCCGTTGAAGTAACCGCTTCGTTTGAGTTGAGCAAACCAGTTAATTGCTTTTCTAAATTGGCAATTTCTAATTTCATCTGATTGACCAATAATTTGTATTCATTCAAAGAAGATTGAATTGTCAATAATTCCATGCGATTGGCTACTCCAACCTCTGCACGAACTTTTGCCACTTGAGCGTATCGCTGATAAGTTTGTATCATACTTTCGTATAGCTGCCGTAATTCTTTTCGCTGCTGTAAATCCAAGTAGATTTGTTGCACTTGTAAGCGCAGCTCTTTTTCTGTTAGCTGCTTGCGAAAAATGCTTTGAACTACCTGTTCATTTTGCCAACTATTCTGCGCTTTAATGGAGGAAGGGTTTGGGATATTTTGCACGACCCCAATCTGATTAACCTGCTGCCCATTTTCTCTAAACAGACCGTCACCCTGATAACTAAAATCAGTTGTACCAAGCGTGTAAGGTAGGTTTTGCAATGATTTCCCCTGCTCTATTTGTAGATTGGCAGCACGAATAGAAGGATGATTTTGGACTGCTATTTCAACCGCTTCATCTATTGTAATTGGTCGTTGTTGGGCTTCTGTTGAAAGGCTAAAAAACACTAATGGTAAAATTATCATTATAGCCGTTGAGTCAATGGAGCTATTTCCTTTTCGCTCTTGCCATTGAGCCAACCAGCTATACAAAATAGGTAAAACTACCAAAGTCAAAAAGGTAGCTGTTATCAATCCACCAATCACAACGGTTGCCAAAGGTCGCTGCACTTCCGCACCGCCAGAATTAGAAAGAGCCATTGGTAAAAAGCCCAACGATGCTACCGAAGCTGTTAGCAAAACAGGGCGAAGTCGAACACTCGTACCTTTAATGATACGTTCTCTAATGTTGGTCACACCCTCCTTTTTCAATTGATTAAAATAGCCAATCAAGACAATTCCATTCAACACCGCAACACCAAACAGCGCAATAAAACCAATACCTGCGGAAATACTAAATGGCATTCCCCGTAGTTCCAATGCCCAAATTCCGCCAATTGCAGAAAGCGGGATTGCAGTAAAAATCAAGGCTGCTTGGGCGATACTTCCAAAGGTGAAATAGAGCATGATGAAAATTAAAGCGAGTGCCATTGGTACAGCAATCATCAAACGAGCATTGGCAGCTTTCAGGTTTTCAAATTGACCGCCATAGGTAAAATAATACCCTGCGGGTAAATCAATTTTTGCATCCAATTCAGCTTGGATGTTACTGACCAAAGTTTCTACATCGGTATCACCTACATTTACCCCAATCACAATTCTGCGGTTGGTGTTTTCTCTGGAAATTTGCATGGGCGCATCTATCAATTCAACCTTAGCAACTGCTTGTAAAGGCACTTGCGTACCATTATCCAAAGAGATGTATAGGTCTTCTACATTTTTAATATCATTCCGATAACTCTCATCGAGTCGAACCACTAAATCAAAACGGCGGTCGCCTTCATAAATCGTTCCTGCTATTTCTCCTGCAAAGGCAGCTCGAATGACTTGATTGACTTCTTTGACCTGCAAACCGTATTGCGCCATTTTATCATAGTCAAAATCAATAATAATCTGCGGCATCCCTACGGTCTGTTCCACTTTTATTGTTCCTACTCCTCCTACTTTCCGAATAATTTGTTCCGCTTCTTTCGCTTTTTCAAATAGAACATCTAAATCATCACCAAATAATTTTATAGCAATATCAGCTCTCGAACCCGTCATTAACTCGTTGAATCTCATCTGTATCGGTTGGGTAAATTCATAAGCCAAACCAGGGATAGTCTTTAAAGATTTTTCCATTTTTTCAAACATCTCCTGACGACTGTTTGCCGAAGTCCATTCTGATTTAGGTTTCATAATGACCATAATATCACCTGTTTCGACAGGCATCGGGTCAGTAGGAATTTCAGCAGAACCGATTTTGGTCACTACATCTTCTACTTCTGGAAACTCTGCTAACAGTTTTTTCTGAATGATTTTGGAAATTTCCACACTTTGAGTAAGGGAACTACCTGGGGGAAGAATTTGGTGTAAGGCTAAATCGCCTTCATCCAAAGTTGGAATAAATTCTCCACCCATCCGACTAAAAACAAATAAACTGACCGCAAATAGAATGACTGTTGCCAGTACAAAAACGGCTTTCAAACGTAAGGCAATATTCAAAACAGGGCTATACAATTTTTGAGAAAAAGAAATGATACGGTCAGCAATGGTTCGCTTATTGGTGATTGTTTTATTTAAAAATAAAGCTGCCATCATCGGCACATAAGTCAGCGATAAAATCAACGCCCCACCAATTGCCAACATAACTGTTTGTGCCATTGGTTTAAACATTTTCCCCTCAATACCTACCAACGCAAGAATGGGAATGTAAACCATCAGGATAATGATTTCCCCAAAAGCTGCCGAGCTTCTTATCTTCTGGGAAGCCGTTTTTACTTCATTGTTCATTTGAACAGCCGTCAGTTTTTGCCCTGCAAAATTGACCTGTAAACGATGAACAATGGATTCAACAATGATAACTGCACCATCTACAATCAGCCCAAAATCAATTGCTCCCAAACTCATTAGATTGGCAGAAATACCTAACATATTCATCATGGAAACGGCAAAGAGCATCGAAAGTGGAATTACAGAAGCTACAATCAAACCTGCCCGCCAATTACCAAGCATTAGCACCAAAATGAAAATAACAATCAAGCCTCCTTCAACCAAGTTGGTTTTGACTGTTCCAATGGCAGTAGAAATTAATTTATCTCTCACCAGATAGGGTTCAATAAGCACTCCTTTGGGTAAAGATTTTTGAATTTGTATCACTCGTTCCTTAATACGTTCCGTTACGGCTGCCGAATTTTCACCTTTCAGCATCATCACCATTCCGTTAACCACCTCTTCACCATCACGAGTAGCAGCACCATAACGAGGGGCTTTACCAAATTGTACAGTTGCTACATCCTCGATTAAAATCGGTTTTCCATTGCGGACATCCACCACTATTTTCTCAATATCTGCTAAAGATTGAGCAATGCCATTGGTGCGGATAAAATAGGAATTGGGATTTTTTTCTATATATGCGCCCCCTGTATTTTCATTACTATTTTGCAAAGCATCATAAATATCGGTGATGCTGATACACATAGACTTCAATAAATTTGGATTGACGGCTACTTCGTATTGTTTTAAAAAGCCACCGAGCGAATTTACTTCTACCACCCCTTCAATTCCCGACAACTGCCTACTAACTATCCAATCCTGAATGGTTCGTAATTCAGTCAACGAATATTTATCTTCATAGCCCTCCGCAGGATGAACGACATACTGATATATTTCTCCCAAGCCAGTAGAAATCGGTGCCATTTCGGGCGTACCTAAACCAGTTGGAATATTACTCTCTGCCTCTTTTAGATATTCACTCACTAATTGTCGAGCGAGATATAAGTCCATATCTTCTTCAAAGACGACGGTAACAACTGATAGACCAAAGCGAGAAGTTGACCGTATCTCAACAAGTTGCTGAATATTCTGTAAAGCCAGTTCAATAGGTGTGGTAATAAATTGCTCCACTTCTTGTGTAGCCAAGGTTGGTGAAGTAGTAATAACTTGTACCTGATTATTGGTAATATCAGGAACAGCATCAATGGGTAGTTGTCGCAAGGAGAATAAACCCCAGACGATTAGGGCGACTACCAATAGCCCTATCACAAACTTATTCTGTATCGAATAAGCGATAATTTTATCAAACATAGATTATTTGAAATTTAGTTAAACCAAAAATGTACATTAAATGTGGGCGTAGGTATCCCACGAAAATGGTCTAGCTAAATATTGGTGGATGCCAGATGGAATGGATAAAAGGCGAAGGAATAATATTAGAATACAGCGAAGGTTGGTTAGTAGGTGTTGGAGGCAGATATTTGATCAATAAAGTTGGAGGTGATGGAACATTTAATGCAGTAGAACAACAGCTACAAACACAAAAAGGCGTGCAGGTATCATCACCACAACCATTAGAGTGTTGGTCATGATCTGAAGTATGTTGATGTTCAATTCCGAAGAAATTCTTGGTTATCTCCACAATACCATTACCATTATCTCCGCATGGTGCGAGAGACAGCGCAAACATATAAATGGTGAAAATGCGGATTACTATTTTCATATGATGTAAAGATAGGCAAAAAGGAAATGCAATCAAATTGCAATTTTTTATTTAAGATATTACATGATAATTGTAACAATTCTTACTTCTGATATATTTATCAAATTATGAACTGAATAAAAATTATTGTTATTTGTCTATTCCAAGATTTTTCTGATTATCCTTTTGATTATCTATTAACCTTGAATACAGTTTTTCTTTTTCAAACTCAATGACCCCTTCTCTAAAGAATTGTAGGTTTTCTGAAGAATTATCATCAATTCTACTAATGGACTTTAAAGCTAAATCATTATCGAGTTTAGCAAGGGTATATCCTTCATTAAATTTTGAGACATTTTTAATATTGTTATCCATGTTTAAAATGTGTCTTTTACATTATCCTCAATCAGCTTTATAATGGATTCACGATCATATAATATGACTTTGTGCATTGGTTGAGAAAATCTAATCTTTCCATCGTTTCTAAGCTTCTGCAATGTTGTTTTAGATCTTATATGAAGGATACTCATAGCCTCCTCCTCTGCAATCCATCTGGGCTTTTCCTTTTTGACATCACCTTGTAGTCGCTCAATAGTCTTTGAGACAAGTTCAAAAAATGCTTCCTCTTCTATTGTGATTACATTCATTAAAGCTAAGCCATGTAGTTATTTGTAAAGATACAAAGACAATTTTACATGATGATTCAAACAAGGGCTTGTTTGATAATAGTTTGACAAAAGAAAAAGGAGCTATGAATATTAATTCATAACTCCTTAGTAATCAAAGCGGTCCGGACGGGACTCGAACCCGCGACCCCCTGCGTGACAGGCAGGTATTCTAACCAACTGAACTACCGAACC
>ENA-ORXR01000446-ORXR01000446.1-marine-metagenome-genome-assembly--contig:-NODE-446-length-56469-cov-15.169989_pt1 | contig 56469 bp, 104 predicted proteins | sample MGYA00237866_ERZ511479 | MGnify/ENA metagenome assembly ERZ511479 | reverse complement strand
GTAACCTCCCAAAGGGCGAGCCACAAGTCAGTTCAATCCTCCACGTGAATACTGACCAGTCAGGGGGGCTACCGGGCACAATATCCGAACATGAAGGAGATATGCTACAGTGAGGGGACTGACTACTCTATCAGTGGTGTGGGGAACGGCGCTGCCGGTATAGGTGTTGACGGCCCGACGAAGACGCCACGGGCTGCTGCTGGCCCTGCCGCTGGAGCGCGGGCGGCGCCGGAGCCGTGAGCGCTGGCCGCGCCTTTGGGTGCAGATGGGGAATCTGCATCTCCTCTGGTGGCGGCGTCGGCGGCCAAGTCCGCGGCGGCGCGCGTGTGCGAGCAACAGAAGACTGCGGCCGGCCGCTGCTGGATGGAGACCAAGCGGCAGGCAGCCGCGGCTCAGCTCGCGCGCACCCCAGCCACGACGCGCCTGCTGGACGACGAGAGCGAGTCCAAAGAATGCTTCGATGACTCCAAATGGAGATACCTGTAGTGCGTTGCCTTTTTGTGCGACATGATGTGTTTGTATGTTGAGTATGACAAAGGAGTATTTTCCCCAGCTGGGTAGGGCGTTTTTTTCCTACAGATGTGCTGTTTCTTGCTAACTGAGCAGCAGAAGAAGATCACCTCCCGCGTGGCGTCTGCCTTTCACACCCTTTACTCTTGTCCCCCCAGACCCACCTCCTCCCCAACAGCGAATCACGCACTCCCCGCCGTGCTCACGTCCCGCGTTCAAGTCTCTGTCACGGCGACCGAGCAGGGCCATCGCCCAGAGGACTCAGTGGTGTGGGCTTACGCTGGCCCCCACTGGTGCGCGACGCGCCCCCGCCGCCCCGCGGGACGCTCCTCCGCGCCGCATCTCCGAACGTCGAAAGGCGAATGGCGGCTGGATGCGCGCCCCGCCAGGCGCCGCTTGAGGCCGTGGCGATGCCGGCGGGGCGTCAGGCCGGGGGGCCGCACGCGTTCCAGCCAAGGCGTCTCCTACGGGTGTCTACCTCCACGGCCGCGACCGCCGACACAACTGCCGCCGCCGCTGGCCGCCGTCTGCGCCACCGCAGCTGGCGCTACCGCCGCCGACGACACCGACCCCATCGCCACCGCCGCTTTCGCGTCCCCCCTCCACCGAATCCGGCACAGAGGGGCGGCGGCCGCAGCTGACGGCAGGGGAGGTGGCGCTGTGGCGCAGGAAGAAGGCGGCCGGGACGGCTGCGGCCGCAGCGGGCACTCCAGGCGGGGCTCTCGGTGGCCGTTTCCACCCCTTTGAGGCCACCGTTGTGAACGGCAGCACCGAAAGCAGCCATGGCGTCTCATCGAAGGTCGGTCTGAAGAACTAGTGTAGCATTCTGCTCATTAGTTCGACAGCGGCATTTCATGCGCATTGGAGAGCTATTTCGTCAATATCAGGCCGGATCCGACTGTATTCTCAAGATTTAATGACAAGTGCACTAAATGTGATGTCGTAGGGCCAATGGAAGCCCGTTTTCGCTGTAAATGTCTATTGCGTCGTAGCTTTCCGCCGAAGGGGACATGTCTTTGTCAAAGACCACGCTGTCGTTATCCCGTCGGCCCCCATGTGCAGGGGCTTGCCAGAGCAGAGCCCTTCGTCGCCCGCGAGCGGCGCCGTGTCGTCGTGCGCCATGCCCTCGGCCGCGAATGCAGGCGCGTCCTCCCAGCACTCGTTGGCCGCAGCTGCCATTTCTGTGTCGTTCGCTGTCCAGGCGCCGCCGACGGCGACGCAGTGCGCGGCGCCCGTCCGCACGGCCGCAGTCGGCTGCTTTATAGCGAGTGTCGGCGGCCCGTGGGGGTCAGTCTGCACAGCCAGTGCCGCCTGGGGGCGTCTTTCGGCGCGCCCGGCGGCGCCAGTGTGCTACACTCGCCTCCCCGTGCATGCCGATCGCAGGCGAAGGTTTTTCCATTTTCGTTCTCTTCATGTGTGCGCATGGGCAGCAAATGGCTCGGATCTACCGCAACACACAATGGACTGCGAAGATAAGGGAAAAATATCCTTGTCCAACGGGGACAAAAAACACCTTTGTGTAGCCATGCTGCTGCTCTACATATCATACGGGGCCATCAATGTGCCGCGAGCGCTCCACCCATGCGCTGTCAGGTCGGCACGGAGGTTCTCGGGCTCGATGGGGCTGCGTGTCTCGCCCTACGCATCAAAGAAGGCAACCATTCCGCCTGCGGGTGCCTGCTCAACTGCACTCAATGCGGGAGGCGGGTCTGCGAAGGCTTCAGCTCCAGCCGGTCCGTCACCATCCGCGCCGCCGCCGCCGCTTGGGTCAGGTCCCCCGCCGGCAGCAGTGCCACCATCGTCCGCCCCACCATCATCACCATCAGCAGCTTCCGTTCCGGAGGCGGTCGCGCCTGCAGGACCCTCACCGTAACCACCCGCACCATCTCTGGTCCCTCGTGCACGTCTGCGGGGGCCCAAAACTGCGTCTCGACGACATCCCAGCACATGTTGCGCAAAATATGGACCGCGTGGTGGGTGGTAATCATCTTTTCATGCAGCGGTACAGTCCTGGATGCAATGCGATGTGAAACTGCTTGGTCGGGACACCACACAGCCGTTCAACGTCTTTATGAATTGCCTCCTGCAGGCGGTTAAAAGTTTTGGACTCGTGGGTCATCGGCATGGGGTGAAGAGACACTAGAAAGGCATGACGTGGTAGATTCCATCGACAAGGTGGTAAGGTAGCGTGCGAATGCTCCCACTGACGAACGAAGGCACGTCCCGTGGCGGCCACTGGCCTGCCGTGACGTCTACGTGGAGAGGGGACTGGTTCAGGACGGTAATGTCGTTCAGGCTGCCGGGAAGGCCGACAAGCAGGTGCCAATTTCACAGGTTCTCATTGCCCACGGCCTCGGCGACGATGCCGCACGAGCGTTTTCGGCTTTGATACGCGCCTGCCATGCCCATCGGGCACTGATGCCATTCCCAGTCTGTGCAGTCCAGAAAGCCCATACAGCACGGACAACCACGCTCTGCGTCGCGCTCCATCTTCGTTTTCAGCTCCGCTTCGTTTGGACGACATAGATATATCTATCCCCGCCGCTGAACGATGAACGCCGACAGCATCTCGGTGGCCCGCGCCACGGTGGAGCGAGAGAGGCCGACGTGCTCCTCGGCACGGTCGGCCGCCTCGCCGTACGCGATGACGTGGAAGGCGGCCACCACCTTCTGGAGTGGGTGCGCCTGCAGACGACCCGTAGCTTTCACCCGCTGATGAAAGAATGGCTCGTCCTTGACGGCGTGGTAGACGCGTCGAAAGACGCTACGCGGCACGCGAAAGCGCTTCTAAGAATCACGTTCGTCGTAGATAGGCGCCTTCGCGTTGACATCAAGGTAGTCTCGCTGGAAATTCAACAGCCCAGCGACTTATTCGTGCCGCTTGTTCGGTGGACGCCCAAGTATTGAACCGCAGTAGCGAAGACGGCGGTGCGCTCGGGCGGCGCGCGCCCGCCGTGGCAGCAGCATCTGGCGGCTCATGTGCGAGTGCACCGCGGCGCTAATGATAGCGCCGTCGTCCTCGGCTAGCAAATCGGCTGCGCTCGAAGGCCCGGTCTCGTCAGCGTCCGTGATGACGCAGGTGGGCGCTTGGGTTGGCAATGTGGCCGACAAAAGGAGCCACCCCCGGCAGTCCATTTGCAACAGGCGCTGCGGTCGGTGGCCGGGGACGCGAGAAGACGGGGAGTGGACGCCGATGCCTTCCAGGAACACAAAAACACCGGAGGGGGGGGTTGCGGGTTAGGGCGGGTAGGGCGTGGTGGAGAAGGAAAACAGGGGGGGGTGGTGATGGTAGAAGGGTAGGAAGCAATAGGAGGCGGGTGCACGCATCTTGCGTCTTAAACCGATGACAGGAAAGGTGCGGCCGCAGAGGGCACGTCTTGGAGGAGGATCGGGGATACAGAGTGGAGGGGGGGCGGTGATGGGGGTGATGGGCACAAGCGTCACAACGATGGGCGTGACGTCGATGGGTCGGGTGCGTCTGCGGTGTCGCGGCCCACAACGCGGACCGAAGCTGCGGACCGATCTCCCCTCCCTTCTCAAAAAGCACTGTGCGCAGTGGTTGGCCACCACCAGCCCCGCAAACGCTGGGAGGGAGCCAACCAGGTGCCACCTGGTCCTGAATCTACCCCGGTGCCGCGTCTGCGAGAGCGCGGAGGGTGGTGGTGGACCACCAGCCCCACCAAAGGCGGCGCACGGGAAATGGGAGCCGACCTGAGGCCGCCGCCCAGCCCCCCCCCCCGCCCTCCGGAATCGTTCTGTGTGTGGTGGCGGACCGCTTATAACCTTGAAGTCGCTGTGTGCGTGTCGGGCTGGGTGCAACGCGCGATCCAGTCCGATTCCCTCCTCCCCCCTCCAGAGGCTCTGATACAGTGGCGGGCGGCCCGCCACCCGAAAATATCTGTGGGCGTGGGACCAGGCCGCCCGCACGATCTCGTTTATCCCCCCTCCCCTCCCCCCCTCGGAGGCTCTGCAACAATTTTGGATGCCATGCCGCCCCCCAGCGACCACATGGAGGTGATGGAACCTTCCCATCCATCCATCGTCCCGCCACCAGAAGGCACTCCAGAGGCCAGATCGGGGGTCACGAGGCGAGCGAGACCCTCACCATCCGCTGTTCTGATGAACACGTCCCATCCCATCCCACGCGGCACGCAATGACGCACTGGGATGGAATCCGATCACGCGTCGCCAACCGACTCCTCAGTCAGTCAGCTGCAATGGACAAAATCATCTGGTCCCCTCTTGAATGCCGAGGGCGGTCCTCATCCTTAAAAAAGTGGAGATCGGTGCCGTCATTTTTACAAACCGATTCAGATCATCCCAACCCATGTTGCCCCCTAAACCGATATATGTTGATTTACAGGTGGTTTGACTTTACCAATGAGAACGCAGAACGGATCTGGGCCCGCGCCGGACCAGCCCCATTTCACTTCCCGAATGGGGCAGGTCCGACTCCGGCCCCATTTAGGTGCTTCGGAGCTGATTCGTACTTGCAGCACTCCATCATGACCATTAAAGACCAGAATGGGGTCGATCGCGTTGACAAAATAGCTTTGAGGCCCCATCTTCTTAGTAAGGAGACACGCTTCTACGACGTGGCGCAATGTGTAACTAATATGAGATGGGGCCGACGCTGTTGGGATTTCCGTGATGGCTTCCATGTGTCGCAAGGGAAGAGGGCGGCTGCAGCCAGGAAATGAAAATGCGCGCCAGTCCACTCGGCGCCAGGGACCGAAGGCGTGTAAGCCCCAGTTCTGTTCTTTCCCTCGGAACAGCAGCCGAAGCACAAGGAAAAAGCACTGAAAGCCCCCCCCCCTACATGTTCCGCTGAGGTGTCCAGCAATGCAAGTGAGCCGACCGAAGGCTATTGGGCAAAGACCTCTAGAAACCCACGTGTGCGTCGGGCGTTTCTATCGGAGGGGCTCTTTGTAAGCAACAAGTAGCCGTATTACCCACGAGATAGCGAAGAGCTGCAGAAAAGATACCCACAGAATCCCTCTAATGATTTCTCAGATGAGAACAGCTCGGAATCGCACATTACCGTCAGAAAAACCTATTGATTAATAGATTATTTGACCATCCGCGAGCCCCGAGTGGCCATCTGGACGGGCCCTTCCACCACACGAATGAGCATGTGTACAGCGAAGGGACCGCCTGCAGCGGACGACGCTTCGCGAGCGAGGGGCACATGAGCTGTTGAAGAACCTCTCGTATGAGGAGACACAGAGGTCTGCTCAAGACAAGCGTTTGGGCATTGGTCGAGGATGGAGCATGGGGGAAGGAGGGGAAGACGCGGGAGGGGCATGCTGTAGGCCAAGGAAAGATGCGGCGCCGCAGGGAGGACGGGTGGAGGTGGAAGGCGGGCGGAAGGAAAGGGAGGGGATATGACAGGGGCATGCAGGGACTTTAAGCTGGATGTTATTTTGATGAGTAGGGCTGTGCTGGTACGCAGGTGACAGGGACAGGGCTGTGTTGTGATGTCTTGAAGGGCGGAGGATAGAGGGGGCGACGTATAACCTTAAAACGCCGCGCTCAGTACAGCATGACGACGAAACTAGAGCTACAGAGCCTCCTTGATGTGCCGACCACATAGCACCGTCGACCTTGGCAGAAGAAGCGGGCCGGTCAGCCAGTACAGGGTTCCGCGGTGCGTCGAGGGGACTCATCATCCGGATGCCTGCGGCAATCGCGGTCGGAAGGAAGAAGCTCCGCTCGGAAATATCTCCAAGGGCTCTGTGAACGCGAAATTGCACCGATTTGGTCTTGTAATTGTCGCCGCATGTTTCCAGGGAAAAGGGCTTTTCTCGTCCCGGAGTGCTCCGTTTGAGACGCACAAGGCGTCCTTGGAGAGATGATGAGCTGAGGAGTCCAGTTGTGTGACTCACACCGCGCTGATCTTCTTTGTTTGCTGTTTAGAAAAGCGTGAACTGCACCATAGGCAATTTCGGAGCATCCCCCGGAACACGATTTCAAATACGAACATTGTGGATTTTCCACTCAACCCCGATTTACTAAAAAATAGAACTGGTGCGGGTGTCAAGACCTGGTGACAGGCGGATAATACAGAATTTTGTCGATGGGGACCAAGACAGAGACATGAACTACGAGGGCATCGAAGCCAAAACATAGCCCGGATTTGGTTCGAAGATCTTGCATGTATCAGAACTCATAGTCCGTTGCCGCTTGATCCGCTTTGCTATGCCCATCCAGGATCTTGACTTTCTCTGCTCTATCCTTGCCGGCAGTGCGGTAAAAAAGATGTGCTGATGTTCTTTTCCAGGCCGTATGGGCACATGTAGATAAGGAACTAGCAGCTCCAAGTCTGTCCTCAAGTCAGTCTCTGTCCACGAGGTCAAGTTCGGCGAGCAATATTATTGGTTGCCCAGTTTCGTCCTGCGGGACTGGCTTGGTGCTTATTGGTAAATTTAAAAAATAATTTGCTGGCGTAGCACTTTAGAATGGGCGTATCATTTTTTGTAACGGGCTGTACGCACCGAATGTGCACAACTGGGGTTGAGCTTCTAGCGAAGAGAATGGACACATTTTCTGGTAGTGAACGTTCGTTTTCAGCCAATCTACGCTTGCGAACAGAACGATTTTGTACTGACAGGATCGTGGGACAGAGAGTATCTGAACCGTCGTCCTGTGGACCCACCCTTTCTCTTCTTAAACCTTTTTCGGCGATTGACAAGAGATTGGTGGGCAGGTTTCTGCTGGTATGTTGCGTATCTCGCAAAGGCCCACGCACGATCTCTCAAAGAACCCATTATCCGGAATACCAGCGACACTGCAATCCAAAATTGTGTTGCTCAAACAACTCGCTGCCATGGGTGGAGAGCCAACACTCCGAGAAGGTTGTTCGTCCTTGTACAATCCCGGCCACCGCAACCAGAAATCCACAGGTGCGGCCTCACGATCGGTTTGCTCACCCAGCCAGATCGCGTCTTGAGGTAGGTTTGACGCGAGCTTGGGATGGTCCTGCCGTGATCCTGAGATGAAGAAGGGGACTTTTCCCGGTTTTTGCGTTGGACCATTCATGCGGAATGTCGAACATGGAGCAAGATTGCGCAAGATATTTTATGCTAGAGCGTCCTGGAAATTCTTCCGATGGTGTCGTTTGGACTTAATTCAGGGTCGCTCTTGTGAGATCACATCAGGATCATTGAAGGTCTGTTCCAACTATAGTCTGCTGGATCAAATGATAAACCATTCGGCGCCTTGGTCGGTGGAGGGGCTGTGAGCGGCTGATCAGTGAGCGCACCGGGGTCGTCCCGCAGTGCAGACAGTGAAATCATTGAAGCCTCCTTTATGCATTTCCTAGTGTCAGGAACGGGACCGGCGCAGCGCGTTCGGGCCAAGAGTCTGGCAAGCAGCTCCAACTCGCGCTGATTAGAAGATGAGAGCTTCCCTCTCCATAGAAACACCGAGGTGAGACTGCGGTCACTTTGCATCTGGTGCCTGTGCTTTCAGCCCCTGACCTGACTGTGTACACCGCTAGACAGGCTCTCAGCTGCTGGCTCACGTGCATTGTCGATACGTCTACTATGCGCGCAGGGGACCCTCTCCATGTAGCCATGAAGCGTCGCAGGCGTGGTCCACGATGCTCTGCGCTTTGTAATCCCTCTAAAGCCAGCCTGATTCATTTGCAGGCACAGCCATCGAGCTCGAACTCCGCGACGCGTGTCATTGGCCGTGAAGGCGAAAGTGGGGCCGCGGCGGGCCGACCCCAATCTGTCCCTGGCAGAGGAATCGCACGCGCGTCCGACGGGGAGGAGTAAAATGACGTCGCCCTGTCAACAAAAATTGAGTCAGACGTGTACCCATCACATGAACCCGACTTCTCCACCCTGACAATGATTCTGAAGCACGTCGCGAGTTCTTGTGTTTTGGGTACCTTTATGGGTGAGTGCCCGTGACGCTTCAACCTTATGGCATGATGCGAGACGATGAGAACTCCTTTGACCCTCTGGAGGAGTGGCCATCGCCGTGGCGCTTGCGGCAGGTGCGCAAGCACATGCCGAAGTCTTCCATACCTCTGCGAAGAGAAACGAAGACACGCCAGCTGCCCGTCGGGATACAAAAGGCCTCGCGAGAAATTCCTGACGCGGTCATATCTTACATTCCATTCTCTGAGCACATGAAGCGGGACTTTAGAGATCTCAAGACGGCTGCTCTGTTCCACAGCAGAGGGGACTCGTACATGGGCACAGCTGGGCGGCCCATAGAATTCTACAAAACAGTAGTGGCGAGGAATCTCGCGAGGTAAAACATGCAGAGCGTCCTGTTTCGAGACCGGGACCCGTACGACCTTGGATGTATCTCCAAGGTGTCTTTTGATGCAGTGACGACGTTAGGGGCCACTCTGGTGAGCACAGCCATTGCTTGTGACGGGGGCGTTACCATATCCGCGTGCGGTTGTGTTCCGCGAAGCGCGCTTCGCCTTGGGGACTCCCGCGCCCATTTTTGTGCTTTTCCTGATTTTGTGCCGCCCGAAAGCTTGGCTTCAGGCTTCACAGACGAACGCAAGCTCGCTCTGCGGCTAACTCCGTCTGGTGGAGTACTAAACGTGGCAGTGAAAGGATAGAATAGCTTGGAGCAGTACTCTTGGATCGCTCCACAGTTCTTAAGACCACTGGACCTGTTTCAAGAGTCAGAGCGCCCTGCGTGCGCAATGCCACGGAGAGATCCCTAAACGCATTACGTATCGTTGTACGGTGATGAGTTCAACTTGGAAGAAGGGCCACGTGGAAGTCTGGCGGAGTGCTGTGGAGCATCCATGTCAATGAGAATCAAAACTCGTGCCTTTTTTGTTCGCCCTCTCTATTATTTGCCACCAGGCGCCAACCCGGACGCATTGCTGAAACGGGTGGCAGAGGACATACTTCGCGCGAGCAAAGAGGGGGTCCACGTCTATGACGCCATGAAACAGAAGTACGCAGTCGCTCGTTTGTACGAGTACCTTGGATTTTTTTACTTCCGCATGGATGCGAAGCTCTCCAACTATGTCGGTGCCCCAGGCATAGAGCACTGCACCAGCTGCGCCATTGTACAATTTAAAACATCGACAGCGCGAAAAGAGAGAGATACGAGCAGCACCACATCTTTTGATGTAAAGGACTCTCGGTATCCTCGAATGCAGGAGCGTACTATGGTCGTAATCTCGGCCGGGAAGAGCTCCCCAAAGCTGTCCGTGAATGCTGTGAAGGATGAGTTGCGCATGAATGGCATGTCTGAGAAGGCGGGCATCCCTATCATGCGTTTGCAAGAGGCACGGGGTCCCGGGAGTTTCGACATACACAAGCACATGATTGGCGCTCCCTGCCACCTACTTTACTGTGCCATCGGGTCAAACTTCTCAACGGAGGCATACGATGCGTAGTCAGAACAGGAGCGGGACTCATGTACCAAATGTATGCGTCGCTGTTCGAAGCTTGTCCCGACGCACACAGTCTCGTTGTCTTTCGAACCCGAAAAGTCGGGCGGCGCAGCGCTATCCGTGTCGGATAATGCAGTGCTGCTGACGGCGGGACCGACTGTGTTACAACACTTTGTCCATCCCACAGCAACATCTCTACACGTAATTGCAGCTCTCAATGCTCTTAAAGCTCTCACATCGTTCCATACGGCTCTGTTATACCTTCCAACAGTTTTCCCTAATGGCGAAGTGGCCGTGCGAATATGTTCTACTGTCGCTGCACTCCAAGTCGGAGGCGAGAGTCCGATGATGGATCTGCGTCAGCTGCTCCCGTTCAATGGGTTTTTGGAGCGACCATCTGTGTACCGTGTAAAAGAGCTTTTGAACCGCACTCCGGCGCTAGTGCAGCTCGGGCCGGCCTCGTTTGGTCTCGTTCGTGTGAGGTTCCAGCGGCTGAAGAAGCGAGAAGTGAGCCAGAGCAACAGCTGGAACCCTGCTGAGTGTGTCATGCAGATTTGGAGAGACACAGAACAGTACTCCACAGTTTTTATAAAACCCAGATGCATACGGAATACCCTCCGCATGGCTCATTGGTAGAAGAGGAAAGATGCCGAAGGCCGTGACTCTCTACAGCCTGGGTCCGAGAAAGAAACTTTCGGAAGCGGCCAATGGTGCTCCGCGTGCCATGCACACCACGAGCACACTTATGGGGTCCGAAGAGGATGTTAGTAAGCTTCATGCGCCGAGCAAGGCCCTCAAGCTATGGCGGAAGGCCACGAAGAAAGCAGGATCTATGTTTATCAAAGAAGGGTCCACTGTATCGGTTGCGAACTCCCAACCGGACGCTCCCGGCTCTGTAACAAACGAGAGGAATTACAAGAGCATTGGTAGAGTCCACCTCACTGCAACCATCACCGATGATCTTCACGCTGCTTACGAGAATTGCACTCTACCGAACATGGCCTTCTCTGTCTTGGGAAATCCTAGAGGCTGCTATTTCTATTTTAGCGGCCTACCGCATCTGACAACTGGCGTTTGCGCTTCCTTGCGGGCAGCGTAAATGCCATTTTACCAAACGCTTCGGCTTCCACTTCAAGAGCGTTTGATAAGGAGTGCTTCGGGTTTATTTTTCCGCTCCGATGTGTACGTCAGACTCCCCCTATGTCTTTAAGTTCTGCAATGCTTCGAGAATAACACACAATGGTCCTAAATTAGGCTTCAAAAAGAGAAAAAAGAGGTTGACCATTATTGGAAAAGCTTATGGGTATCCGCCGTCGTCGGGAGTGAACAAGAATAAAGCAAGAGAGTGCGCACGGAACACACAAGAAAAAACACACGAGTGAATCTCTCTGATAAATTCTTCCTTCTGAAGAGCTTCCTCGACTCATGCGCCAAAAGGTTCACAAAGCGGTTCCAGAGCCTGTGCACTACCACCGGAGCATGGTGACCCAGTAGACCCATCACCACCGGAGAGCCCTGACGGAGCCATTCGTGCTACTTTTTGAACGTGGTCCGTGGGCAGCGCCATGAGCACAGAGGAGCGGAGGGTCCAGCTTCTTTTCCGATCTGGTCAATGCACGTCGGACAGAAAAATGACAGAAGGCCAGACAACCACACCACACTGGAAGCATGCCGTTCGATCAACTGAGTAGTCTGTGACCGCTTTCTTTTTCCGGTTGGTACGCGCCAAGGGTTCCCCTTCCGGCTGTGTGGAATTGTCGACGATGAACTTTGCCACGCTTCTCGGCGCACGCGTCATGTCAATCGTGGTGGCCTTTTCTCCAGCCCAGTGTGACTCGGAACGCGTCTCCAAAAAGGCCTGAATATCGTCCACGTACTCTTCCAAGTACGACACAGTGACTTAAACATCCCGCTCGAACTGGGCTGGTTGTAGCGCGTCGTATGTTTGCGCATCGCCGCAACAGCACTCCCAAGCAACAAGCTTATGACCGGCAAGCTCCAGCAGCCTCTCAAGAAGAATGTGGATAGTCAGCACTTTGCGCCAGTGCACTGCGTGTTACATCGCGTATGGAACCCAGGCTCTGCATGCAATGTTCACGGCAGAGGCCGTGATCGGTCCCGCATTGAAACCGACGAGAAGGATACCATACCTGTGACGACGTAGTCTTCAGGCCCAATTTTATGGAATCCAACTCGGAATCCACAAGCCAGAAAGTGAGTTGCAGCCAACAAGCACGTCTTCAGAGTGAGGACAGTCCGTACATCACCTCCGGCAGCTTCCACCACGACTGTGTCCATTAGCTTTCGCATGACACGCTCCGCGAGCGGGCGCTCCGACGCAAGAATAAACCACCCATACTTGCTCGCTCCCGCCTGCAAGTGCGAGCAGGATTGTAGCAGGCTGTCTTCAACGTGCCAGCTGAAGTGAGAGTCTAGGAACCCAATTTACAACAAGCTGGCGCTGATCCCTTCGTATGTGACCGCTGTACAGAGCATAATGTGGTGATACAAGGTGCGAGGGCTATCGAATCGCTGACGAGGAGGGGATACATCGGAAAGAATTACATGCAAGGTCGTCAAGACTCCCACAGCATCCATCCGCGTTTTCAAATGACAGATAGTACACATCTACGCGATCGATGTCTCCACCATCCCCTGCCTTCTCATGTACAGCTTCTGTGACTCTCCGTACCCACGTGGGGCTCAGATCGTTCACACTGGCAAGGAAGTTCCGCACACCAAAGTCCCCGTACGCGGCTTCAATGGCAATCGCACTCTCACAGACTTTGGTTTTGAGGTCCGCACCGGAAAAACGCTGTTCTCGCTCCGACCTCAGCTGGTCCCTCAAGTGTTTCTCGGTGGACGCCCGGCTCAGGCGCAGGCCTGCCAAGAAGTGCGTCGCGCCATATGGTTGGTATCTATGAAAACGTTTGAACGCGCACCCTGAACGTGTCCCCGGAATGTCTCTTTGGCAGTCTACTGGACGCGGGGCGTTTATGACGTGCTTTTACTCGAAACACGTGACCGCCGAAGTGCCTGAATGATGCACAAGTCGACGTAATCAGTCCGTGCAATTCGAATTCCGGAACAGTCTCAAACTAATTCACAGGAACGGAGTAGAAATTCGTGGCACGCGTCATTACGGACGCAATCTCTGATTCCGGCCCTGTATCATCACCACGCGCGTCTTCTGCCTGATCATCTGTGCCCATACTGCGTGCAAATACCTGTTTAGTACCACCACCCGGACATTTAGCGGCAGCTACACATTCACCGAGTCCTCGACTGGTTGCATCAACAGAAGCACTGCAACCACCGTGCGCATCAATACGAGCACCACTTCCACTCGGGTTACCAACGGCAGCGGGACTTCGAACCTCTGATCCATCATCAGAATCAAAAGCACTGCGTGCATCGACGGCAGCGGCACCCTTAACGTGTGAGACACCTCCAGCACGACTGCCACCGGATGCATCAACGGCAGCGGAACCCGTACCGTGTGCACCAATATCAGTATCACGACCACCGCGTGCATGGTTATCAGTTTCCCCTAGAGTGTGGCGACCGACACCAGCATCACCAACGGCGAGTGCATCATGGGCAGCGGCACCTTTGGCGTGAGCATCCACAGAAGCGGCACCTTTGGCGCGTGCATCAATTGCAGGGGCACAGTGACTGAGACCCAGCACCCCAGCACCACGGCCAGCGGACGCACGAACGGCAGCGCGACCTTCATCGTATGCTCCATTATCAGCATAACGACTACCGGGTGCATCCGTATAAGCGGAAAATCTACCGTTTGAACCAACGCGAGCATCTCCACCACCGGGTGCATGAGCAGCACAGGCTGATTGACTGTTCACGTCAACAGCAGCACCACCGCGACGACGAGCATCGACACAATAACCAGGACCACCAGGTGCACCAACGACGGTCGGACCTTGGACGCACGCACTACCATTAGCATCCCTATCATCGCGTGCGTGAGAGGAAAGGGCACGTTGACCTTCTGCATCAACAGCAGCGGCACTGAGACCTTGCGCCCCACCAGCAGCTCTACTGCCACATTCTTCATCACGAAGAGCACCGCGGACACGGGTTGCAGCAACGGTAGGGGGACCTTGACGTTGTGCTCCCCAATGAGCACCACAATGACCGTGTGCACAAACAGCAACTCCACTGCCCCCGTGTGCATCATAACCAGCACCACCTCCACGTGTTGCAGCAACGGCAGAGGGACCTGGACTATGTGCTTCATCATGAGCATCAGAACGACCGTGAGCATCTAAATCGGCGGCAACCCGACCGTTTGCACCAACATGAGCATGTCCAGCACCGGGTGTATGAGCAACGCAGGCACGTTTACGGAGCACATCAACAGGAGCAGCACCGTGACGAGGATCTTTGAAACAAGGACCGTGTCCACTGGGTGTACAAACGGCAGGAGGACCTAGGCCGTGTGAAACAACATGAGCATGATAAACACGCCGTGCATGACCGGCAGAGGCACCTTGACATTTTGTATCAGCAGCAGCGGCACCGAGACCGTGCGCAACAACATGAGCATCATAACCACGGAGAGCATGACCAGAATAGCAACCTTGACCATGTGCATTCACGGAAACGTCACCCTGACCGTTTGCACAATCAGGAGCTCCACTGCCACCAAGTGCCTAAAGACCGACACCATCTCCGTAGAGGCCACCGACGGCATCGGGACTTTGACCGTGTGTCCTAGCATCTGCATCAAGATGTTCGCGTGCATGGACATCATCGGCAACTCGACCGTCTGCACCAGCATGAGCATCTCTACCATCGGGTGCATGAGCAGCAGAGGCACCACCGGAACGGCGACCGTGAGAGTTCGAATTAACGGCATCACCACCACAAGCGTTTGCATCTACTGCAGCGACGCAATCCATTTTGATGTTTGGATGGCCACGACAGGCGCATCGAAGCGCAAGACACCCGTTATTCCGACACACGTTCTCGGCCACACCAGCGCTTTCCACCACGCTGGTCGATGCCACCAGTTCCACCGCGTTCAGCCCCAACGCTGTCATCATCCTGACTGCGTGTCTTTTTTCCACGAGAACCATTCGCTGGCTCTCCGCCTTCGTGCCCACCGTTGTCACCGGAACCGGCCTCCTCATCCGTCAAATCTTTGAGATGCTACTCGACATCGGCGGCCTTGTCTTCCGAGAGGTCGTGGCCATTAAAAAGATTCTCTCCAAGCTCCTGCTCATTCTTAATGTGGTCTCCGGGTCGGTAGGCACCCAAAATACTCCGGAAAAGGCCACACACGCGCTGAGAGGCATACGCGTTTCGCCATTGATGTCCATTGTCACGAAGTATCAGGTCTGAGGCTGCGTGCGGCTTCGATGAATACAGCAAAGACAAGTGGGCCAGAAGTTGGTCCGCCGTGTCAGAAACCTCTCCCACGGTAAGCGCAGGACGGCGAACTGGCTGACGCATCCGTAGGCACTCGCTGACACGCGACCGCATTCTGACTGAGTCCCTCGTCCGTAGGTCGGTCGGACAAAAAGCGGCACTCAGGTGACAGAGACCGTCCGTCCACGATGTCGAAGTCGACGTGCGCGCCACCTCTGGTCTCGCTGGTACTGATCAGCACCACTGCGGCGCCGGAAACGAGATGAGCATCTCGGCCGTCCACAGCCTGCACGACAAAAGAAACGACCAAGAGGAGCTGGCGTACGACAACACCCGACCACCCGTGACCGCTGGACACTGGCTTGATGACCGTGACGCCGCCAAGCACTAGTCGGGCGCGCAAAACGTTGGAAGCCCGGTTTATCTTAATGTCGTCGTCAGTTCCTGCGTCCTTGACGTCTTATGCGTCTAGCGAGAACAGAAGGCGGAACCCACCACGTACTCCAATACTTTCCCACTAGTAAAAAAGCCACAACAACGGGGCATTCATCATGCGCTGGGAAATGTCCTCTTCGTCTTCCAGGGACCAAACATCCGCCGTTTTCAGACCTATCCGCCTTTCAACGCAGGACGGCAAGAAGAAAAGCGGCCGTATTGGTGTGACTTCCGGCGACGGCTTATCTGCGCCAGTCCTGTCTCCAGACGACACCAGCATTTAAGGTGCATAGCGCGTCGTGGGCGGCGCAAAAGAAGTCACGGTCGCCGTAGAGTACGGGTCTTCATCGTGACTGGTAATGCGGCGAAAGCGATTGGCGGGAGGAGACTGACGCCGCCCGGGACGCCGCTTGCGTCTTCTTGACGCTGCCGGTGCATAGTGGGCGCGAACATGAAGCAGGATGCCAGAGTTGCGCAGGGGCGCAGGAGGAAAGTCGGCTCATGGTTTTGTCAATGAGTTGGGGCGGAGAGTACCAGCACGGGTGCGCTGCACCGCCCTAGAACACTTGCCCTTGCAATCGTGACACGGCAAAGCTTGCCGGACAAGGACGCTTGCAGCGGTGCTGTAAGCAGCGTGGAGAGTTCTGCCCTCAAATCCAACGGGGTATAGCCCCGTCTGAAAACCCAGCACAGGATGCGGAGCGAAACGCAGGAGAAACCACACGAACGCCTGGATCACCGGGCGCGAAGCGCACCGGAACGATAGAAGTGGCGCGAACGCAACGCTGATTTATTAGAATACGCACCATGAACCCAAAGGATATCCTCATATGACCTCAGAATCAAGACACAGGACGTGCATAATCTCGACCCCCGGGCGCAACCGTGGGGGGACTGGTGCCCGACGTGCCCCGGACTCAGGCCTGGGCCTCAACTGGCACCTGCCCAGCTTCCTCTGTTACCCTTCCACTGGATCAGGACCCCTGACCGTCTCGGGCGGAAGCAGGAAAGTCAGAAATACTTCTTGAATCTCAGGATTTACCCAAAATCAGTAACTTGATACTTATTCCAATATTTGACAATTTTCTCGGATAGAATTCCGGTGGGACTTTATCCCTGGTCCAGATCAGATTTCGGTCCGGCTTACGCTCGGATTGCGGATTCTTTCACAAGCTTCCCGGTCCCTCCAGAGGGCCCGGATTCGGGACAATGTGTGCCTCCCTCGGCTGCGTCAGACCCCTCTAGTGGGGGCCGATCGGGTGCTCATCACCCCGCGCCCCTCTGGAGGGGTCGTTTCGTGCGTGGCCCTCGGGCTCTCTGGGCGCCAGCCCAAGCGGGATTGTCCCACGCTACTCCCCAAAAGGGGTGTTACGTGAGTGGTGACGACCCGTCCCCGGCTCATGCCGGGGGCCGGGTCACCTTTGACGGGGGGTTCTCCCCACAAATCCCTCAACTCGTGGCACGCGTCTCGCGGGACCGGGGGCTGTGTTGCGCGACCCCCATTCTAGGCCACGGGGGAGGCCCCGCCCTGTGACTCCTTGTCAGCGTGACCCGGGGGGCCCGTTCCGGGACGCCATACGGTGTTCATCCCACGGGTTCACCGAGCCGGGTGAGCCTCGGGCCAGTCCTCTAAGACGGTCACCGCCAGCGGTGACCGGCTGTGTTGAGTCTTTTGGTGGCATCCTTTTCATCCCTCGTGGCGGAACACATAGTCGGGCGCTACCAGGTTCTCCCCGCGCCCCAATTTGTTCGTGTGCCCCAGGATAGGGTGGGGTTTCCTTATCTTCGCCGGCTTTCCGCCTCTGGAGGCGTGATGGCGTCTTCTGCGGCATCCGACGCTGCGGCCGTCATGGCGGTGGATCGTGAGGCCGTGGACGCGGGCGTCCTTCTGGTTCCCGAGGAGGACATTGATGAAGATGTCCTGTCAAAGCTCCTGTCGGCCTCTCGGCCAGCCCCTGCGGTCGTTGACGAAGCGTATGTGCAGTACCATTGGAACCCCCCACTGGGGATCGATTGTCGAGCCGCGCTTTGACGCTGTCGACAGCCGTCGTATGACGTCTATCTGGACGACCATTCGGGAAATGTACGACGCCTCTTACGCCGTCTTCGAGGGGACGGTGACGGATTCTCCTTTCCTTCATAGATGGGAGGACTGACGCGTATGCCAAGTCCTTTGGATCTTGGCTGTACGCGACATCCCCTCCGAAGCGGCGGACAAGCCCCACCTTTCTTTGGAGCATCACCCGCGGTCCTCCCCTAAGTTGGGGCAGGTGGACCGCGGCCTTTATATGCCAGGCGCGATGGGGGAGTGGACCATCCCCACCTTCCTCCACCTTGTCACGCTGTATGACCAACGAGAGGTGCGCGACGTACCTTTGGTTTTTCGCGAGGGGCTGAACCCCATCACACAAGTGTGTTAGCAGCAGGTTGAGGTGCCCCGGGGCATGACTGCGCAGGTGCCCCAGAGGGTGGCACATCAGGGGAGTCAGCTCATGGGGGAGCCCCTCGCAGGTCCTACCATCTGATGTTGGCAGCTCTGTGGGCCGTAGCGGTGGCGGATGTCTTCCTCGGACGCATGCGCCACCACAGGAACCTCTGGAGTAGGCCCCTGGCCATACGGTCGGCTTTTGCCGATCTGAAAACCGAGCGCTTGTGCTCGGCCGACCCTTCGGCACGGGCTCTTGTTGAGGCCTGTCTGGAGATCCTCCGAAGTTTTGAGGAGCGAGCGGCAGCCACTTGGCTCAAGTGGCTTGGGGGACCCCGAGGGGTCGTCTGTTGAGCCAATACTTTACATGACGGGGGGACCTTCGTCCTCTTTGAGGTTCTCGGGGATCCTCGTCTCCCTTATGAGTGGAACATGACCGCCGCCCCCCGCATCCGACGATTGGATCAGGACTTTACGGACGCTGGGTCGGCCCTTGTTGGCCTCGTTGTGGCTCTAGAGCCCCCGTCGGCCCCGGCAGCAACGGCCTCCGCCCCCGTCGCCGTAAGGCCGCCCTTATGGGGCGCGGTTTCGCGCCCGGCCTTTGTGCCCCGAGGGCCAGGTCGATATTCGCTGACCCTTCGGGCCTATCCCCTCGGGGGTAGCAGTGGGACGACGCCTATTCTTGGGGGATTCTCGGGTCCCCCTCTCGCGCCCTTTTCTTTCTTCACTTCGGAGGGGTCGGAACTTTTGCGGACCCCTCGTCCCGTCAACCCGGGTGTATGGTCGGGTTTGGGGCGTTCCATCGGGGAACTCCCGTCCAACCTCAATAATGTGGTGGACGCTACGCTTATTGTGGTGTTGAGCCGCACCTTAGTGCGGCTTTGCAAAGAGGTTACTGCGATTTTGTCCCGCCTCCTGGGGGGACGGGACGTCGAGCTCTTGTACTATCTTGGTACAGTCGAAACGCTCCGCCGTCTTTTGACGGAGGAGTGCGGAAGTGCAGTGGCGGACACCAGAACGGACGTAGCCGGAAAAACCCTCCGGCTCTGGGACGGCTCGTCGACTACGCCCCGAGGGGCGTGCTTTCCTGCGGCGCCTCCACGTCCGCCATCTCCTCCCCCACCCCACTATGGGGCGAGTGCTAGGTTTTCGTCTCAAGTCTTTTATGGGGTTGACACGGGTTCTTCGGCGAACCCGCTGATTTTTTCTGGGCCACGTTATTATGCGCCCGAGAAGGACCGTAGCCATGATTACGATCCGGGCTATGGGACCCGTGCCAGGGGTTGGTGACTTGGTCACCCTAGGGTGAACAGGTGTTCCATGCGTCCCCCGGCTGCTTTTTTCGTCGCCGGTTGTCGCCCCCCTTAAGGGGGTGGGCGCCGTCGTTCTTTCGATGAACTGGTCTCGGGCCCCGTACGAAATGAAAGGCTCAGCTTCTCTTCCTGTGCTTGTTTCTTTGCTTGTGCCTTGAAGTCACAAGGGTCGCTCAGGCTTGTCTGTCGACTGGGTCAGAAGAGAAAACACCGTCTCGCGTCAAGGTGGGGAGATTGACACGTTTGCGCACGCAATATTTACGAATTTCCTCAATATGGAGGGAAAAGGCTAATTGCCACCTGGATTCCTTTTCAGGAAACACAAACCATTTGACCAGGACCTTCAGACGTCCTTCATGGTCCCAATCGTGTTTGAGAAATACTTCGAAAACGAATTTAGGACCCTCTGTAACTTGGGCGTCCACCTTAAAGAGAGCTTGGGACCTAAGAGCCCGGGTCCACTTGGCATCCTGCACCGGTGTTGCGCGGGCAGCAGTGACATGATCACTGCTCACAGTACGTAGACCCCCAGGGATCTCCACCAGAAACCGATGCCCATCGATTTTTAGCACCCTGTAGGGTCCTTGTGGTTTAAACACAAGCTTTGTTGGAGAACGGGACTGGGCATCTAGATAAACCCAGTCCCCGGCCTTGACCGTGTCGTTACTTTCCTTGGTGCGGGCGTCAAACGCCCACTTATACGTGGCTTCGGCTTTGCCCAGCTGCCGGCGAACCGCCGGAATGAGGGCCTTAAGGTCCTAAACATACTGCTCCGCCGCCGTGGAGGCGTCCTCAGTTCTTTCCTCGGCTTGTGAAACCCGAGGCAAGCGCTCCATGCTAATATCTTGGAGTCTTCAGGGGCTCACGAAAGCAAAGGGGATCTCCCCAGTGCTCGCGTGCATCTGCGTATTGTACCCAGTAGTAAGAAGGGACAGATGACTGTCACATTCTGTCTGATGCTCCGCAGGATAGCATCGGAGTTGCCGCACAAAGGTGCGGTTGTATCGCTCCACCTTGCCAGTGGTCTGGGGGTGGTAGGGAGAGGTATAGTTCGAGACTATACCCAGCAAACCGAGAATGCCCCGGTATTATACCGAGGCAAACTGAGGTCCGTTGTCCGTAAAGTCAGAGTCGGGGATGCCAGAGTCGGGGATGCCATAGGCAGCCACCCAAGTGTCAATGAACGCTGACGATACCGTCAGCGCCGTCACATCCCGTAACGGGATGGCCCGCATCAACTTGGTAGACCGGTCACACGTGATCAGCACATGCTTGTGGTCCACCCCCAGAGGTGGTCAGTGGGCCCAGAAGGACCATTGCGAACCCCGAGAAGGGCTCGAGAGCTGGAAACAGCTTCATTGTGGACTTATGCTTCCCCTCGGAGAGGCGGTTCTTAGCGCACGCGGGGCATTGCTCCACGTGTGTATATACGTCTACCCCCATGGTACGTCAGTAGAAATACCGGCGAAGGGTGTCATACAACCTCCGCGTGCCGGGGTGACCGGCCAACACCGATTGGTGTTGATAGCGTAGGAGGCGCTGTTTCAGCGCCACGAGGATGACCACTTACGTTTCCCTCCCATATACCAAATGTGGGCATAGGAGCTCATTCTTCTCCCTAAAGAAGAAGGCTTGCCGACTCCACTTGGGGTCGGGTGGCGATACAACATGCAGTTCTTTCAGCCGTTTTTGACAGAACGCGTCCTCAGCTTGGCCGAGGATGATCTCTTGGGCCGTTAGCGCCCCCATGGGGGCTTCGGCTGGCGATGCTGCCTCCCGGGAGTCCCTCGCCCGGGTTTCGAAAGCCAGGTCGGGGATATCCTTGTCCCAGGGAGTCGAGTCGAGACCCTCCTTGGGCAGACGCGATGACGCGTCCGCGACCGTATGGTCAATACCCGGATTATGCCGGATCTCATAGGTGTACTCCGATGATCGGAGTCGCCAGCGGTTTATCCGCGCTTTCGGACTCATGTTGGTGAATATCGATAGTAGGGCCCGGCGGTCACACCGGACCAAAACCTCTGCCCCCTCGAGGTATGACCTCAAAAAGGTCACCGCCCAGACAACGCCGAGCGCCTCTATCTCTGTGGCAAAGTAGTCTTCTCCGCAGAGAGAAAAGCCCGGCTATAGAAGCCGATGAGCTGATACTCCCCATCCGGTTGTTGTTTCTGTAAGCAACAGCCGAGCTGTTCATAGCTGGCGTCCACAGCAACGCTTTAGTGCCCCTCTCTCATTGGGAGAGGGAGAATCGGGCCGGCTAAGAGCCGTCTTCGTAGTTCTTCTAAAACCTCAGACTTCTCCTCCCTAGGGGGAGGTAGCCTCTTGGGGAGCTTGGTGCTCGTCAAGGCTGTCAGTTGCTTCGCAATTTTGGCGGAGTCGGCTACGAAGCAGCGATATACATCGCACATACCCAGGAAAATGTTCATCTGGGTTTGGGTCTCCGAATACCACAGGCCCCGCAGCGCCCGGAGATTCCTCTCCAGGACACGTTCTCTTCCCGGCCTGCTAACATGGCCGACGTACTGCACTTCTTATTGAAATAAGTGGAGATTGGCCGCGTTCAAGATGACCCCTGCCTTTCCTCAGCGTGTCAACACCGCATCGAGGTGTTGCAAGTGTTTCTTAGAGGAACGGGAGAAGATGCTAACGTCATCCAGAAATAATAAGCATATCTGCCTCTTGACCCCTGCCCGAATCATATCCATAGCTTTTTTGAAGGTGGCAGGGGTATTGCAAAACCCAAAAGGGAGGTGTACGAATTGCAACGCACCTGAATGGCATGTGAACGCCGTCAGGTGCTTGTCATTATCGGCTACTGGTGTCTGCCAGTAGCCCTCGCTGCATCCAGGATGGAGAACACCCTGGCATCACATAGGGAATCTTTGCACTCATCCATCCTGGGACTTGGGTACGTGTCCTTGGCGGTCTTCAAGTTCACGTTTCTGTCATCAATACAGAAGCGTACTGAGCCATCAGGCTTCGGCACCATAACGACTGGGCTAGCCGATTCCCCAGTGGAGGGTTCTATAACCCCCATCGAGCGCATGCGCTCGACTTCAGCTTTCTCTCTCTCCCGGGCCAAAGGCCCGGCCTTGTAGGGGTGTGGCCTCACAGGGACAGCCCCGGGCTTCAAGCGAATGCGGTTTTCTACACCGCGTATCAACCCCAAGTTACCCCCCCAGAGGGATGCATGCTTCTTCAAGAGCGCCCAAAGGGCCGCTGACCATTCTTCGGGTACAGACGACACGTCCACGCCTGCAAGTGGAGATTCTTTCTCCTCCTTGGAGGTCCTGCCGTGCTCCTGGAGCTCGTCTGGGGACACTTCATAGGTCGGCCCCTCATAGGGGTCGATATACCCCACGGTCATATTGGTTGTCAGCCGCAGGGGCGTAGCGTCCCAGTGCATCGCATGGACGGTTATCGGCTCGCCCGCCACCATGATGGCGGGTCCCTGAGAGACCTGTATACCATGCTTGTGATACAACGGGGGTCACCCCGTAACGAAGCCATGCCCCGTGGAGGGACTGTCCACGGGGATGGGTGCGATAGTCCCGGGTTTTACCGAGGTCTTCCATGCTGGCCTTATCTCAGTTGTACCATCTTGGGGGCACGCACAGACCGCGCTGACTGACGCGATCGGGTGGCCCTTGCGGGCACCGTCTCTTCGGATCGGTACCTTGGTACATTGAGGAGCTCCACATGCTGCTCCTGACTCGCAATGTTCTTTGTTGCGATATCCATACAGGAGGCGCCCAGTATAGCTGGGACAATCATATTGTCGACAAATCCAAAAGAGATGTATGAGGTCTGGCCCCCAAGGGCCACACCAAGGCATACTGAACCCACAATGGGGAGCCAGCCCCCATTGACATCATGGAACATAGATGCCAACTCACCCAGCGGTTGAAGCTGGGTGTCGTCCGGCAGTAACTCCCGGCTTATCAGCGTGGGGTCACTCCTTGTATCCAGGATGGCCCGAGTGGTAAGGTCGAAACCTTCCGTCGGGAATAACCTGACAACTAGCTTATTGCTATATGAGGGCATGAATTCACATGCCGTGCCCTCAGGGGGTTTCGCTTGGGATACCCCCGGTGTCTGTTTAGGCCAGTTCTTCCCAAAACGCAGGAAAGATTTGTACCTCCTTATTGCCCTTGGACTTGTCAAGGGAGGCGGAACGACCGCCCCCGTTACTCGTTTTCCGAGGAGGACTTGTCCTCCTGAACCAAATCTTCGGCTTCCACACCTGGGGGTGGAGTGTCATCCGAGGACGTCCAAGGCGGGCCCAGGCTGCTGCCTATGGCTGCTTCTGTCTGCTTGGGACGGCTTCTGCCCTCTTGAGGACGCTCCGTCATACGCTCCTCGAAGGCCATGTCCAACAGGGACTCGGTCGCCGCGTCAATGCGAGGACACTCGCGAAAAAAATATCCTCGCATGATTCATGCGGGGCTGGTGTAGTTCCTTGGCTTCCCAAAGCGACCTTTAACCCTAGGGGAAGGACCCGACGGGACTTTCTCCGTGCTAGTAGGGACCATCACCGCCGCGGTAGCATACTTGGGTGGTGTCGGCCGTGTTGCTCGACGCTCTCGACGAACCTTGGACCGTCAGGCCTCTTCGACCTGTTGTTCTTCGTGACGTCTGCGACAGACGTCTCCCTCCCTCTGCGAATACTGCACCAGAAGGTCCGTCGCCATGTTGCCGGTGTTGTGTTTGCGCAGATCATCGCGAATCTCCCAACCGAGCCCTTGCATATAGTGGCTCCTCACATACCCCTCTGTGCGGATTTACCTCTAGAGGTGACGTAACCCCGGAAGACGTACGTGAACCTCATTTTCTGTTTCGCTATCCTCCCGGGAGGCTCCGTGGAAGAGAGTGTCCTGGCCGCTTGGCGCCTTCTCATCCGCATATGTGCGAAGGTGCCATTTGACCAGTACCATATAGGAACTGCCGTCTCCACCGCGCCCTCGTTGGAGAGACGGGATGATAGTGAAAAACTCTCGTTTGAGGTTACCCTTGGTGAACTCTGGAGAAAGTAAAGGGCTCTGTCCTCTCACATATCATTGTCATTCCCCGCTGTCGCAAACAGGTTCAGAACCTCGATAACGCCTAAGGCTGCCTTCCCATCCCACTCTGCGTCTCGACCAAAGGTGTCCGAGACATCCTTACGCAGACGGCTTGGGCCGTTTGCCATCTTCCAGTCATACCGGACGTCCGTATTTGCCAAGGCGTACGATACTCAATCCAGAATCCCTGCATAGCGATCATCCGCAGGGATGATTTTCTCGGGGAGTCTACGGTGAGTGTTTCCCTTTAGCTCGCAACCCAGGGCGCGTGCTACCGCATGTCGGGGGACATGACGTACCCTGTCTCCGCCGGAGTCCTCCCCATCCGAGAAGGAGGAGCTCAATCGGCGACGACGGCACCTTGACCGTCGGGAGGCCCCAAGTGCTGTTTCCCAGAATGACAGCCGTTCATGTGACGGGCTCATGAACGCATCCAGTGAATCCCGTAGGGCCGCCGAAAAGACGCCATCTTCTTGGGCCCCTCGCGGAGCCCAAAACCCACTGATTTGTGGGGGTGTTTGAGATAGGCCCACGGGCCTAGCCCGCCGAGCCTGACCGCCATGCGGCCCCTGTTCTCGGGACAGGACTGCTTATTCCCGCCCCCCAGGGGTCCCGGCACTCTGGGGGAGAATCGATCTCGACCCCTTGTGGCGGTCTCAACAGAGGGGGGGAATGGGAATCCGTCAGCGCCGCCGCCTCCGTCGCTCGCGGTGCCACGCACTCTCTTGGACACCCGTGCGCGACACTCCACATGAGGAGAGTCCCCCAAAAGGCCACTCGGCCCTGAGCCCTCACTAGCTCCGTCACGGACGCCCCGTGAAGAGGAGCCCGCTCCTTCCGCGCGGGATAATATCCCCCTCATGCTATTCATAACGATGGAAGCCCTACTCCCCCGTGGGAGAATCCAGACAAACAAGCAACCAGTCACACCCAAGGGTAAGACAAGGAGAGTACGTCCACCATGAGAAAACGACACAGCGACGGCCCGACTGATCGGAAAGGGGTTGACCCTGTCCACGGCTGATCCACAAAATGTAGTGGATCCTGCCCTCGCAGCCGACGGGGTATAACCCCGTCGAAAAACCGAGCACGGGATGCAGAACGCTGCGCCAGAGTCAGAACACGAGCGCCGGGATCACTGGGCGCGAAGCGCACGAAAACGACGGAAGTAGCGCAAACGCAACGATGATTTATTCGAACACGCACGATGACCCTAAAGCACACGCTCATATACGATCAGAAACAAGACGCAGGACGTGCAAAATCCCAACCTCTTGGCGCTACCATGGGGGGACCGGTACCCAACGGGCCGCGGTCTCGGGCCCGGGCCTCTAGTGGCCCCTGCCCAGCATCCCTGACAGCCCTTCCACTGGGGGGAAACCCCCGCCCGTCCCGGGCGGAAGCAGAAAAGTCACTACGACTTCCTAGATTTTAGGATTTACCCAAAACCCATATCTCGGGACTTATCCTAAGATTCTTAAAATTTCCCGGACTGAATGCCGGTGGGACTTTGTCCCTGGTCAAGATGATATCTCGGTGTCGTTTATGCTCGGATTGCGGAAGCTTCCACAAGCTTCCCGGTGCCTCTAGAGGGCCCAGATTCGGAAAAACTTGTGTCTCCCTCGGCTACGTCAGACCCCCCCAGTGGGGGCCGATCGGGTGCCCATCACCCCGCGCCCCTCTGAAGGCCTCTTTTCGTCAGTGTCCCTCGGGCTCCCTGGACACCCGCCCAAAATCGGATTGTCCCACGCTACCCACTTAAGGGGGTGTTACGTGACTGGTCACGACCCGGCCCCGGCGCATGCCGGGGGCCTTGTAACTCTTGACGGCGAGTCTCCCTCGAAAGTTGAACTCTGCGGGCCGCCGCCATCGTTCTCCCGGACTCTTACAGCAAAAGCTATCAGCAAAGAAATGGCCTCCGCCTCGCTACTGCCGATACGGCGCTGTCTCAGCACTTACATCCTCTTGACACTCGACACGTAGTCTGATCCTACACGCTCCAAGACCAACAGAAGGATCCACAGCTGCCGTACTGTAAGCCCTCCCTCCTCACCAATCAGTACTTCCCGCCCGTCAATGATGATGGTGATCGCGTCACGCAAGAACTGGGCCCGATCATAAGAAGTTGCCGGCCCACACCTCTGGGTTGACCGGAACGTCTGCTGGCCATGGCGTAGCATGCGTGGCAATCCGCGCGCACCGGCCCGACCACCGACGCTTATGCCGCGCGATGGCTGCTGTCCACTGACAGCTGCTGAAGCACTGTCAGCAGGGAACGTCAGCCCCAGTTTTCCGCCGTTAATGCGGCGAATCGCGTGTGAGTTCCCGCCGAGTCGATTTGGGCCGGGGTCGTCATTGCCACGGCCCCTTTCAGGACCTCCGCCGCGGGCTAGGAGACGGCCGCGACACGTCGAGGGCGCAATTTCACGAACAGTGCCGATTGGAGCAACTGGGACCTGAAAGGCAGTTCTTTGGGCCCGTCCCGCCTCCGCGACTTTGACAGCATTCCTGCCTGTCAGGCCCAGGCACGCCCCCTTCCAGTGACGAAGGGGTCAGTCGATCCGGGAAACCGGTCTGTCAGGATCTATTACAATCCCGACGGACGTCGAGCTCGTTCACGGCGAAAATGCCCAAATTACGCATGTTCCGAGTCGTTCCAGTGGCGATCCACGTGTGATCACCCCGTCGCTCACCAACCACAACCGCGATCTGGAGACATCTGTGGAACTCGCAGATTCCAGGGCGGGCCCCCTGTTCAGGGCCTAATATCATGTAAACCCGTCTTGGGACAACGACCAGCAGTACACCACGCGCCCGAGACCGGGGCCCCTCTAGGGTGCCACGTAGCACCCCTTTTCCGCCCCAAATCAAGGCGGCGTCCAAAGCTTCTACCGCTCATCTCTGAGACTGGCCCCATGAGCCCTTAGGGGAGGGTTTCTGAGGGTTCCATGAGGGTATCTGAGGAGGGTTTTCCTGAGGGTTGGAGGGGGGGAGACGAGGTGTGGAGAGGGTAAGAAGAAAGGGAGTGAGTGTCGCCTCGAGGCCTTCGTTCCGGGAAAGTAAACTCCCTGTCCAACAACTCGTGTGTGTCACTCGGGGCGGCTTCCCCCGGTCGACGCCGTGCGTTTGTGCTATTCCTGGTCTCCTTTAGGGGAGGGTATTCCCCGCCCGGGCTACCCAACGAAACGGTGTGGAGCGCCTTCCCCAGAACTAAATGGGGCTGGCTGGGAGTCTTGGCACGTTTGGTGAAGCAGCCTGGGAGGAAGGCAGCTCAATATTCCTCGGGGCGGTGGCGGTGCGCCAACCCTCCCCAGAGGGAGCCTAGTTGGTCCTCCTCCCCTTTGTGCCTAGAGCTGCGGGCGGTGGCCCGCAGCGCCAGGATTGGCTGCGTCCGGCCGGTTCGACGGCCGATGGGGGGGGGCATTGAGACCCCCCTGGTGTCGAGGTGCCTGGTGTCTGGGGGGATTGGACTTCCCCCTCCGAAGGCGGATCTTCTGTTGACGAGCGCCACACGAGTGCCGGAAACACGGGTGCGGGTGCCCGTGGGCAGCAGACTTCGTTCCAGCCCTTTCCCTCGGGCCACAATCCGACTGGGACTCGCCCCCTGGCGGGAGCTGCATCTGGTAGTACTCACTTCGAGGCGGCCCCTACGGGTGCCGGCACTCATTTCGAAGGAGGAAAACCGCTCGACGTGACCATGTGGGGCGGTGGGTCTGTGCCACCACCTGCACGAGACCTTCGGATGGGAGCTCTATTCGTGATTCCCCAGGTTCAAGGAGTAAAAAGGGTGCCCCGGCCCGCGAGCACGGCGCCGGGACCCACAGTATCGGTCCACCGGACCTCGGGCCCGGTGGGAGATCCCCTCCCTGTGCGTGTGAAAGGGAAGCGATGCCAGACTTGGAACGGGAGCCTGCGGGTGCGAGCTCTTTTCCTGCTCCTCCAGGCTCACGGGGTGCCAGTGAAGGCCAGGGTCTGAAGCGGCGCGACGCTGTTGCTGAGGTCTCTCGGTCTGAAGTAACCCGGTTGTTAGTTAAGATGCTGAACGGCGCTACGACCAGACTCGCTGAACGCCGGGAAAGAGCCCGGCGCTCTTCCCATCGGCGTCGACGCGACGAATCTTCGTCGTCGTCAACCACGGACGTCTCCCGCTCGGAAGAAACGTCGGCTCTCGAGGCCTTACTAGATGCGTTCCGCGCCACCCTGACGCCGTCGTCGGTGAGGAACGGTCCTAAGGGTATTGACCCGAGAACCCGACCTACTCCTGGCTCGAAGGGCGGTGAGCGAAGCGGGGTGGGGTCGCGAGAGTTACCCCGGGGAATTGACCCGGGATTCCGGACGCAACGTTCCCTCGCAACTGGTACGGAGGCGGAGGGGTGGCCGAATCAAGAAACCTCGCCGGCACCGACGCGGGTGGTGCCAACCAAGATTGTGGTGAACCACCCGTACTTCCGGATGATGTTCGATTTCGAGACCAACGCGTTAGACAACAAGTCGGTTAAGTACACGCTGCGCCAGGCCCGTATTCTGGGCAGGCGCAAGAAGAACGTTTCTAAGTCCCTCGGGGTACTCGACAAGTGGGACGGTTCTTCCTCTGCCAAGACATTCCAGTTACTGCTTCAGTTCAACAAGGCCTGTGACGAAGCTGACATCTCCGAAGGCGAGGCCTTCTGCCTCCTTAAAGATCAAAGAAACCCCTCAAGTCGAAGGTTTTGATGCTTAAGCCGACTAGCCCGGAGGGAATCCCCGACAAGGTCTCTTCTTACTGGGAGCTCATGTACTGGATGCTCCGACGGGACGACAGCGAGGGCTCAGTGCAAGCCCTTGTCGAGACGCTGCACGTCGCCGTCCAGCGGGACGAAGATGACGAGTGGTCTTTCCCCGAACGACGCCGCCCCCTTAACACCGAGTGCGGGTTCATGTATGGGGAGGGCGCGCTCAAGGGGCGCTTTCTGAAAGGTTATCACAGCGCCGCGCGCGAAACTGTGTGGGAGCGGAACACCCTTGGCGTGCATATGCCGGAGTGAGCTGGCGTCTCCCAGACGAAGGGTGAAGAGCACCACTGGCTTCGACTTGAGCCGCGTAAGGAGCAGACCAATGAGCGAGAAGTGCTCGCGGCAGAGACGCAGCTCTGGCGGCAAGCATCCTTGGCCGCATCCCCGCGAGTATCTCGGGGCCTCGGCGATACCCGCCGCACGTCGCCCCCGTTCAGGTCATCGGGGCAGTGGACGCCCCGACTCAGGGCGCCTGGGCACGGCCCGATGCAGCCGGGCCCGGGGAACCGGACGGCTTGACTCCCTGTGGCGGTTACAACTTACGCCGCCGGTTCTGACTGAGAGATGACACTCCCCGTCCAGAACTCAGGACGGGAAAGTACTCTTTCCGGCAGTGTGGAAAGGTGGGACATTTGGCTAAGGTGTGCTCAACTTTGGATGCGCGCCTACGTGACCGATTGGCGATGGCCCGTCGCTGGTCCTCTCTTGGCGCGCCCTTGCGCTCCCGAGACACCCAGCGGATGGGGCGGCGCGAGGCGGTCGCCACTCCTAAGGACTGTTTCAGCTCAAGGGGAGATGAGTCGAGGCCGCTTGAAAAGGGGGAACCGCCGGCCGGGCCCAAAAAGCGTACCAGCTACATCCTAGGAGTCCAGTTAGGGAAAGAAGAAACCAACGGTGTTGGGCCCTCCCCGCGCCGACCGGGGGACCCAACCCGAGACACAGATGCGATGTAAGTACGCATCTAATCCCGACCCAAGTGGATCCGCCCTCGGGACACGCCCCTTTTGAAGAGGCAGGGCGGCCGGAACGTGGTGGCCATCCTGACAGGGTCTGACCATCAGGTGGCCAGCCGCATCTGGATAGACGTGGGACGTGATTTTGCTCTCCGCGTCATTGTCGATACGGGGTCCTGCGTCTCTCTAGTACGAGAATCGCTCCTCCGCCCGGAGATGAAGGTGGCGCCCCTAGACGCGGCGACCGCCCAGTTGTTTGAAGTGAATGGGGGAATCCTAAATATCACGGGCACCGTGACTCGTAAGATGTGTGTAGGCACCTACAAAGCACCCGTCACGTGCTGAGTAGTGAGCGGTATGTCGGTCCCTCTACGTCATGGGACTGACTACACCGACGTTCACGTGCCCAGTATCTGCGGGCCAAAGGGCAATATCCAGGTACCAAATGTAGGTAAGGTCCGCATCCTTCGTCGGGGTGAGACGGTGTCGTATGCCAAGGCGGACCGTCCCGGCGGGGCCGGTGCCGCTAGTGAGGCAAATGCTGAGGTGCGTCTGGCCCGCGAGGTGGTCCTGCCTCCGCAGGCAAGGCGGTACGTCCCAGTGGAGACGCTCTCTCAGGATAATGGGGTCATTACTCAGCGCCACCAAGCGTATGAACGCCTCCCAGTACAGATGGCGACCGAGAACATGGCCTTCACCGTAAACCAGACGTGGTGGGTGGAAGTGAAGCACACGGGAAATACAAGTAAACGTCTTTCCAAAGGTATGGTCCTGGGACATATGTCGGCCCACTCAGGCACGGTGGCGGCCATATCCCGAGAGGAATGGGCCGCACTGAGACCCATTCCGGCCACCGCGCCTGACGTGAGTGACCCCGTGGAGGAGCCCCACGTTCATACTTCGAACGCGCCTGAGGGGTTTCCGCCTCGAGTGTTCTCCTTACTACAGAAGCACCGGGTCCCGAGGAGTGGGAACTGAGGCTCCCTCCAAGCCACGGCGCACCGGATCAAATTGAAGCCGGGATGAAAGCCCGTCCGGCTCAACCCCTATCGGGTGAACCCGAAAACCCGGGAACTCATAAAGGCCCAGGTCAACCGAATGTTCAAGCTCGAAGTTTTTGAGCCAAGCTGGAGTGAATGGGATAGCCCGGTCGTCCTCGCCCCGAAACCCGACGGGAGTCCCCTGTTGTGCATTGACTATCGGCAGTTGAACAAGAGCACAGTACGCGACTCGTATATTTGACCACGGGTGGACGACTTCCTTGAATCTTTAGGAGAAGCCCATTTCTTCTCCACGCTGGACTGCAACGCAGGGTACTGGAAAATCGCCATAGCCGAGGAGGATAGACCCAAGACGGTCTTCACCTGCCACTGTGAGACGTACAAGTGTACCTGTCTGCCCTTTGGCCTGTTTAATGCCCCTGCCACTTTCCATCGGACTATGGACATGATCCTGTCCCGAGTGCAGTGGCGGAAGGCGCCCTTCCACGAAGAAAACCTCATCATATTCTTCGCAGATGCAGAGTCCCACCTGTCTCACCAGGACACGGTACTCACCCTACTCGGAAAGCACGGAATTACCTTTAAGGCGCAGATGTGCCACCTCCTCAGTAACGAGGTTGAGTAACTCGGCCATGTAGTGCGGCCAGGACGCTTGAGTGTGAACGAGAAACATGTCAAATCCAAAAAAAAGGCCGTCTTCCCCAAAGCCCAAACCCAACTGAGGAGTTTCTCGGGCATGTGCGATGTCTAAAGCCCGTTCACGGTGCACTTCGCCAAGACCGCGAAGCTGCAGAAAGAAGAGAGCAGCGTCCAGCTCCGGAAGCGCTTGGCTCCCCTCTGTCCGGAGAAGCAGGCAGCGTTCGACACACTGCGCGAGCAGCTATGCCACCCACCCATCCCTGCCACACCCCGACAAGATGGAAAGTACAATATTGATGTTGATGCCAGCTATGACCAGCTGGGGTACTGCCTGCTTCAGCAGCAGCCCGAAGAGTCGTACCAAGCGGCAAGATACTTCAGTAAAGGTCTTCTACCTGCGGAGATGAACTACATTGTCATCGAGACTGAGAGACCGGGTGATAAGTGGGCTGTCGGTTCACACCTTCCGTACATCGAAGGTATCAAGTTCCTCATCCAGTGTGACCATAAGGCACTGAAGTGGATACTAGCCACAACGACCTGCAATAACAATCGACTCAATCGTCGGGGCATCCTCCCCACGGAATTCGCATATGATGCGGAATAAAAGCCCGGCCCCCATCACGCGGTGGCCGACGCGCTGTCCCGCCTTCCGACTACAGGGTTGGACGAGGGCCCAATCTCTCAGGAGATCCCCTCAGTTCGGGTGACCATGCGGTCGGGCCACCTGGTCAGAGAACCGACTCCTTGGTACGCAGAGGAAAGCGTTCATGTGGCTGGTCCCCTCGCCGGCCCTATTTGCGGCGGTGGCCATTGACGTATTTGCCCCCCTGCCCCGGAACCCCGAAGGATATGAGTACAGCCTGGTTATCTGTGACCGATTGACTGAGGTCACTAGCGCGGTCCGGCTTCGCGATATCACGGCTGTAGATGTTCTCAGCGCGCTCCTTGACATGCTGGGCGCCTATTATGGGTTCCCGACTCACTACTGTCGGATTACGGACCGCAGATCACCGCCCTGCTATTTCAAGGCGTGCGGAAGGTTCTGGGGATTGAAAACGACTGTGCAACACCTCATCGGCAGGTTCAACGGTTTAATGAGACGAGTTTCAAGCAATTGCGTCACTGGGTATGTAAACATGTAGCCACGTGGTCTCCGTACCTCAGTATGGTAGTAACGGCTTATTATTCCGAAGTCCATGGAAGTACTGGGCAATGTCCACTTGCCTTTGTATGTCCGAGGCTAATAAGTCCAGTCGCCATTGAACGGCTTACCAAGGACCGCGAGGCCGGTGAAGTAGTAAGTCTGAGGCAGGCGAAGTTGAACTTCCTCCAAGGACTGGATTCCTTTGTCCCCTTGGTCCCCCTAGAGCGGGAGACCATAGAGAAGGCTCAAGCTTGATGCAAGCAAGCCTTCGACACTTGCGTGCAGCAATGTCGCGAGTCACTCCGACTGACAGACTGGGTCTACGCAAAGTCACACGAGAACCAGGAGGGCAATGTCGTCTTCAAGACCATTAGACCCTACCAGGCGTTGAAGACGTGGGGACGCCGGCTTACCATCGAAAGTCACGATGAAATGCGCACAATGAACGGCAACCTCGCTTCCCGGGCCCCGGATCCCCTGGAGGGTACCCCAGTCTGGTCCCGGGCCCTAGCCGCATGACGTGTTCTTTCCCATCCCTCATCGGCAAGTAAACCTCTCGAGGCTGTCTTGGACCAATTTGTCGGACAGGAGCATGATGAGACTGAACGCCTCAGGCGCAAGGTGCGGTGGATCGGGTATGGACCATGCGAGGCTACTTGGAAGTACGTGGAGGACTTCCCAAGAGAGAATGTCCGCCCGTATTGCCAGCGCCATCATCTCCCGCTGCGCAGAAGGGACGAAACCGCCCAGCCCCGAATACGGGGTGAGGATATACGGAGCCGCCGCAGCTAACTCCGCTTGCGGCGCCCCCCCCTCCACCCCCATCGGCTTCTCCCCCCGTGCCGGACAGGTCCCCCACATAGGAACGCACGAACGGAATCCCCCGACCCGTTGTGGATCAAGACACAGGCCGCAGTCGGCGGACCAACTCCCTCCTGGCGAGCGGCAGCGGCGCGCCACGACCCCGGGCGCGCGCTGACGCGACATTCTCTCCTGGCGTGGCGGCGAACGCCGACGCGGCATTCTTTCTTGGCTTGTCGGCGGCGTTGGCCGCCGCCCTGCAGCCAGACTCTACAAAACGACATCGCCTGCCGACTGCGCCCGGCGGCAGCCATAAAGACGGCGCGGCACCGCTTTCATCTTCTGTGCCCAAGGCGCGGGTGCCGCCATTCGTGTGGTTCCGTACTGCCGCGGAACGCAAGATAGAGGCGCCTCCCCTCCACTCATGCGGCAGCGACACAGCTTCCCGCCTCAAGCTCGGGGCGAGGACGCCTCCTTCTCCGTCCTTCGTCCATCGGCCCGGCCCTTGGCCGGCGTTGACGACGGCTGCCCCCAAGGACCCTTACTTCGACATAGTGGGCTGCGCCACACCTCCGTACCCCACGATTGGAGGGCGGGGAGGACCACCACGATCCGAGTGGGACACGAAGGACCGATCATAGTGAGAACGGGTGGGAGGGGTTTTTCCGGTGGTGAGGCCGGAAGCGTTCGCCGTCCCACAGCAACCCTCAAACTATACCCACCGTTCCCTGATCCGACTTTTATGTGTCCCTGTGCACTGGCAGGGAGCCCTACCCCCAAGGGTACGCCCTGCCCCGGGCCGGGTCGTAGAGACGAAAACGTGGGGGGCTCACGACCGGCGCGCTACCCCCCGGCGCGCGGCCACGTACTCCGGCGCGCCATGGTCGCGGACAGCCGGCCGCGCGGCGCCACGGGGCCGCACCCCCGCCTCCGCCTGGCGCGGGGAGCGATGCACTGCCCTGTGACGCGTGGCCATTCACCGCCGCCCCAAGGTCGCGGATCGCAGGCCGTGGGGCGCGGCAGGGCCGCTCCCCCGCTCAACACGGCGCAGGGCTCGACGTATTTCCCTGCGGCGCGTGGCCACTCATCAGGCCGCAGGCTCGGACCCCCGGCGGCCGCCCCGCTGCTCTTGGGGCGGGTCGCTTCCGCTTCAACATTTGGGCGTCCGGGACGGTGACCCCTTGAGAAGGGGAAAAAAAGAGAGCATTACTGGTTGTCAGGCCCCGGCACGGGGCCCTTTTCCAGTCCTGAAGGGGTCAGTCGATCCGGGAGACCGGTCGGTAAGGATCTAAAACAATTACGACCGACGTCGAGCCCGGCCAGCGCGAGCATGCCCAAGTTCTGCATCTTCCCAGTTCTTCCGGTGGCCATCCACTTATGATCATCTTGTGGCTCACTAGCAACAACCGCGATCTCGAGAATTTTCTGGAGCTAGAAAGTTCGAGACCGGGCCCCCAGTTGAGGGCCTTATACTGTGTAAACCCGTCGTGGGACAACGACCAGCATTACACCACGCGCCTGACAACGGGGCGTCGCGACCGTGTCATGTAGCATCCCTTTCCCGCCCCAGATCAGAGCTTTGTCCCAAGCTTGGACCGTCTTCCGTTGAGACTGGCCCTACGGGCCCTGCGCGGAAGGTTTCTGAGGGTTCCCTGAGAGTACCTGAGAAGGTCTTTCCTGAGGGTTGGAGGGGGGGCGACGGGGTATAGAGATGGTAAGAGGGAAGCACGTGAGTGTCGCTTCGAGGCCGTCGCCGCGCGCAGGTAATCTTTCGGTCACGCAACTCGTGTTTGTCGCTCAGGGCGTCCTCCCCCGCTCGACGCCGTGCGTGTGTGCTATTCGGGGTCTCCGTCAGGTGCGGGTATTCCCCGACAGGGCTACCCAGCGACACGGACTGGCGTGCCTTTCCGCCACATGGGTGGGGTCTGCCGGCCATGTTGTCAAAGCGAAGGCCGCTTGCTTGACCGCATGCGCGGCATTGAGAGCGCTGGCGACATCCTCAGCCACTCGTGCATCTTCAGCAGTCATGGCTCCTGCCCGATTCCGCGCGCGAGCCACTTGGAGACGCTGTTTGCGTGTCAATGTTTCGGGGACTGAACCGCCAGGCCCTGAGGCATCGTGCTCGTCCAAAGTCACCAGTCACCAAGACAGAGGCCGACGGAAATTCTTAAAGGAGACCGCCCACCCGGCGTGGCGGCCACGTCTCCATGCCAGCTGTGCTCCACTAAGGTGGGGAGGCAGGCCGCGGCAACTCTACAGCGCGATCACCAGCGTGCTCAGTCCGCACCAGGTCGACAGGCACCTACTGGTGGGGTTGCGGGCGAAAAAAGAACCGTCCAGCCGGCCTGCTTCGCGGTCCAGGGAAGTACACAGCCAGTGATTGGCCCGATGATAAGGACAAAGCCCGCGGCACCACAACCGCACGCCTTCCCGCGTCTGCAATCGGCACCAGTTCGGCAGGCACCCACTGGCGGGGTTGCGAGCGAACAGGGAATAGTAAAGCCGTCACGATAGTCATGCCAGCGACGTGGGCAGCCAGCGGTTGTTCCTAAGAAATAATGACACAGCGCGCTTCACAAACCAACCACGCTCGCCCGAGTGGTCGATGCGTGACGGTCCCACGAGCACCCGCCGGCGGGGTGTCGAGAAAGAGAACACAGTGAAGACCGCCCACCCGGCGTGGCGGCCACTCCCAAATTCCAGCGAACGCCCGCAGAGAGGGGGACACAGCGGCTTTGCGAAAACGCAATCACCTGTACGGGCGATCGGTCGCGGACTGGCCCGCACCCTCATGCGGAGTGGCGGGCCTCTCTCGTCCACCTTTCCTCCAGAATATAGAACAATGGGGGGATGTGAAAAGATACAAGTGGGATGTGCACTTACGTGCGGGGAAAGGGAGGGGCGAAAGAAGCATAATGCGGGTAGGGGAGCGAGACGTAAGTCAAGGGGGAGCGGTGGTGCGAAGACGGCGGCTGCACGAGCAAGACGGCTCGGGTGGGTCGCGGCCACTGAGCGCTCCGGATCCCGTGTCCAGTGCGTGGCGCCACTGTGTTCGCCAGTGCGTCCAGTGGGTGTCGCTACCGGTCGTGGCTGCGTGTGAGGAGCGCGCTAGGACCAAGCGTTGCAGTGGGCACCGCCTGTGCGGCTGGGACGTTGTGCTCGCCCCACCCCACACCGGGCACGGGAAGGACCACGCTTCGGTGGCGGCGTGAAGGGCGAGGCGTCCCATCAGAGATCACCCGTTGGCCACCGCCGGGTGAATCGGAAGCTGAGCAATCTGAGACGATAAAGTTACTCAAGACAATGCCAATTCCAAGCATGCGCCAAAATCACGCCATCGTTGGCCACCAAATATACACGGCCTGAACGCGTGCCACACGAGCGATATGTGCGGCCATGCCATGAAGAGGGCGAACCGGATCTTCGAACATAAGTGTGCTAGAAAGCTTCACTAGACATATCACACGGCGCGGGGAATAAGGTGGACTGATTATCACTGTGCACCGCATCTGTCGCCGCAGATCCCAAATCAGAGTTCTCCGCTTGTGATATACGGCTTCAGGAGCATATCAGTGCTCTTTTATGGAATCACCTGGGGTGCAGCTGTGCTGAGACCCGCTTGCGTCCACCCAATCCACCGTGTGCGTGCACCGTCCCGTAGAACGGTCTCAAAGGTTCTGTCGTCGCATGATTTGACCTGCTCCTGGGAAAACGGCACATTTAATGAGGCCCTACGACGATTGAAGGGACCCAACCGACGACGGAAACTCTGTTGTGCTTGGAAATCGCTAAACGATGACGGAGGTGCTGTTGCGCTGGCGGAGCCCATTCGTTTACTGTGACGCAAATGCAAGCGTGCGACGACACATGATGACAGACGCGGTTAGCTGCGGTTCGAGGAGATGCCGAGTCGCGGGCCTCATGATGCTCCTGGTGCTCTGCCGCCATTTTCAGTTGTCTATGGCGACTTGTTAACTAATGTCTGGACTGCCAATGTAGTATATTGCAGGTTTGCTCCTATTCTCTCCGGAGCTCACATGACAGAAAAAGGCTGGTTGGTACGTCACTATGTCTTTCACGTATCTCACTGTTCATTAAGTGCCCACCTCATCATCGTACTGGTACTTTTATGTCGCCGTGTTCCTCTGTTGGCTGAGATAGGAGGAACCGAGTGTTGTCTCTTTCTGATACGCGCAGGCCATTCTGAATAAGATATTCAATGAAACTGGGAGCCCCGGGAAGAGTGGAAGCACGTCCTATGCGACCAAAAACAATTGCCTTCCAAGAAGTGCCCCATCTGGGTGACTGAAAGGAACGGAAATGGACATTTTACGTCCTCTTTGAAACGTGATGATCAACGCAGCTGCAAAGTATGCCACCCAGATTCTCTACGCTGCCAGTGGCTGGTCAGGGATATGAAGTGATATGGAAGTGGATCTGAAGAATGGTCTGCGTACTAGCTGCAACTGGCGACACACCTCCGCTCGGATGTTCGCGTATCGCTCCCTGGGTGTGTACATGGACGATGGCATACAATAGGCGTCCATGGAACGCGTAGTGACTTCTCCAGACTTTGTGGCTGCCTCTACTAATGAATCGCAAGATGAGAATCCAGGCGTTGGTTATCTACTGAAACTCGAGAACGGCCCCAAAGAGTTGGTACGTGCGCTCGACATACACGGAGCAGCGGTGGAAATCATGTGGCGCGTCTCTAAAGAACAACAGGATCTGAGAAACGCTCAGAGCAAGTCACAGCAGTTCATATCCGCTCACATCACAGAATTCTAAGTCGCTGGGATCGTCCTTGCCTCCCAAATAGCCACACAGGAGCCCTCGAATGCCTTTCTATTTCAATGCGCACAATGAGCGCGGTCGCAGCATGCTGTAGCTTTCAGTGAAACTTGCTCGGATCCGATCATCCTGTGGCGACGCGCCATGACTGAGCTGCTGCTTCTGGACTCCAGCGAGGTGTGTACCTCTGTACGAGAAGCTGTAGCGGCCTGTTTACAGATCTACATCAATGCATCAAATTTCCTCACGTTTATAGCGCCCAAAGAGCCACAGGGCTCGCGAGGGCATTGCCCGGTGCATGCGGGATGAGTTCCAGGACCTCAGGGCTAGAATTCTTGATCTCTGGGACGAGGAACCTGACTAGCTCACGATTGTTGCTCTTCTCGAAGCGAGTCCCATTTGCTCCACCGAGCTTGCTTGGACGAAGATTCGAGTCCCCATTGGCGAGCACGCTCGGTGTCATGTTTTAATAATTTTTTCATGGTCTTCGTGAAATCCATAGCAGTCTGCTTGTCCTGGTTTCTCGGCCACGCGATTCACTATTTTCAGTTTTTTTCTTTGTCTTGCTTGATTGCGTCGATTCTCCGGCCGTTTTTTTCTGCAATTCAGTTCCTGGTTCTTTTCTTTTGCATGGTTGTAGAGAAAACGTAGGCGTTTTTTTTTATCAGTCGGATATGAAGAACAATGGCACACTGAATCACCTTTAACTATGTCCCGCAAACAATCCTGGCGACTGCTTTCCCGATGAAGCAAGACGCAGGTTGAGGTGTAAAAAGAACAACTGTCGACATGATAAAAATGAATACTGTCGAATTGGAAGGATGGGCGTCCGGTCCCCAGGAGGACGGAACAATCAAGCGGACAAGAGGAGCAGTAAGCTGTACAAAGGCCCGTCTTGAAAACCGTCCTAATGGTACGCCAGGCGGCAGATATCAAGGAACAGTGGATAACAGCTCTCCATCCCGTTCATTGAACCACAACTGGGTTCACGTTTTTGTGAGAACGAGGGTTTCTGTCGGCGAAGTAATTGTGCTGCTGTGTTGTTGTTTTCTGGAAGATGTTCTCCAGATCAATCCTGTGTTTTGTTTTCCGCGACGTGCGCTGGCGAAATTGTTCATTCATCCTATGTCTACTTTTTGAGTTGTACGACAATCGTAACCCTCGTTAGATCGGGAAACGGTTCCCGTTTTTTTAGCATGAAGACTGCGTTCGTTTTGGACGTAGTTCTGATTATGTTGCATTCCGTACACCGCGCGAGCAGTTCAGTTTCCATTTTGGTCCAGAAACCAAGTCGAGGGATGTCCCGCGGAACTGTCCTGCGGACAGTCTGGAAAACATAACCAGGCATCATCTCAGGACCATCTGCCATCCGGGACGAAGCTGATTGTAGCATCCTACCAGTACAGGTTCGAGGATGAACTGCAGGACGACTCCTGTGGCATGGGAGGACAACCTGTGAGATTCGTTCGTATATTTTCCGGAAGTTTCCCCAACATACTGCTCTGAGTCGGATGGCGTCGAGTCACAATAACTCCCACTGACTGAAAATGATGTAACATATCTCACCTTCTTTCTGGATTTTGAAACCACCACATTGTTTATGTAGTATCTTGACAGCAATGATCGCCACGTCAACACCGCCGTCAATGCCCGGCGCCACCCCCTGAGAGCTCTCCCAACCACGACTCCCCCAAGTTATGAAACCCGAAATGGAATATGCCACGTTGGCTCACGTGCAGGACGCTGAGCGGCCTTCCATTTTTCTCATGCAAGAGGGCTTCTCGCGGTCCTGGAGTTCATGCACGAGAGATCGGTGCATGGAGATGGGGCCAGTTTACGTATCGACATCGACCCCCAAGTCTCCAAAAATCAGGCTTTCGACCAGGAAATCACGAGGTCTGTGAGGAATCGTCAAAAAGGCTGCGATCTGGACAAGGACGGGTCGCACCTCTGCAATCATCTAAGCACTCTTTTGTCCACCCAGTAGATGCACGTAGAGGGGCCCTCATTTGTCAAAATGAAGCGGAACGAACTGAGAGAAGCTGGTCGCCCTTCCGAAAAGACGTAACAAATGTCACTTCAGGATGACACTATTCTGGCTAGTCACTGATGGAGGATCTCACTCGACGGCGCAGACGAACTGCTCTCTGTTTGATGTACCACAATCAGGGCGGTGACCTCAGGAGGAGGGAAGTGGCGATCGTCTCAGCTGCTCGCGCGACTCCCGTCAATGGACTTGAGGTCCGGGAAGTCTGGCCGATCGAAACGCCAAGACATGAAGACACGGTTTACGTGCCGGCGAAGACGGTGCATCGCACCCTCGTCTCCCTTCTTTTTAAAATGGCGGAGACCATTGCCCGGGTTCAATTACCCGGATAACATTTGAGCCGGGCAGTCGCCATCAAATGCAGGTAATTACCTCCATGCACAGCAAGTCGCCTGAGGCGATCATTCCATTCGAGGGGGAGTGACCGTTCTACGCTCAACGCTCTGCACCTGCCGCGTGGCAGCCAGTTGGCTGTCGCCTGACGCTCCCTCAGGCAGCGGCAGCCGGGCCCTCTGTGGGGCCCGCGTGGGGCGGCGTCGCGGCCGGGCACGCTCCTTCGGTGGCTTCTACTGGTTCGCGGACGGGCCCGTCGTCCCTGCTCCCGCGCCGCCGTCCCGTCAGGAACTGCCGCCGCCGGCGTCGCCATCGCCCGCCAGTCGTTGCGCCCGCGGCGCCCCCAACGTCCCGGCGGGCGGGCCCCGTCGGGAAAAGGGGACCCCGATGTGCTTCATCATGGTCGGCTCAGATGGAGCCGTTCACAGCGATGCCCCCCGTAAGCCTTGTCGGGGCTGCGTTCGCCGCGTCCCCGGCGCGACCGTCCGCGGCTGCCGCTGCACCTGGAGGAGTCCCGACGCCCGCCATGCCTGCGACGCCAGGACTGACTTGGGCCTGCCCCGCCGTTTCCGTTCGTCCTCCGTTACTGGGGCCCGCTGCGCCCGCATTTCGTCCGCGGCCGCAACCGCCGGCCGTGCGGGCGTGGTTCGCCCTGCTGGGGCCGATCGTTGCCGCGGCCGCCTGGCCGCTCGTCAGCGACGTCTTGCATTCCGCCCATCCATAGGGAGCGAACCGGACGCCCGCCGGGTAGCGGGCCTTGCGAAAGTTCGCCGAGGCGGCGGGGAGCGACGCTCGGCCGGCGGCCCAACGCGACTTTGTGTGCGTCGACCGCTGCGTCGGCGGGAGAGCGGGTTAGCTGCGCTGCATATTGCTGTGCAAACCTGCTCGGGTGCTCTTGGTCCCACTCCCCGCGGCCGAGATACCGGTCGTCGCCGGTGAAGAAGAGTACGCCTACCCCAAGGGCTGGCAGCCCCGTCTACGCCAGCACCCCGCGGTCCCGCTCGGCCATTTCTTGGTGCTCTTTTATGACGGGGGCGTGGACCCATTTCTCTCCCTGACCCCGGTGGGCCCGGCGACCGCCCCTGTAGACTTGTCAATCGTGAACGCGCGCCGCTAGCGCGGGGAGCTCGTGATCGCCCGACGTGCGGGGCACGGGGCCATATTCGTTCCTGTGAGTTCCGGCACTGCGTTGGCTGCGGCGCTTGCTTTCTTGCCGCCGTAGATGGCCACGCGTTGCGGGACCCCGCAATTGCTGACGAACGAGTACCCGCCTGTCGTGCACGGGCAGCAGTCGCGGCTCCAGGCGGTCTCCTGTCACCCCATTCAGGGAACGGTCTACGTCATGCTGACTGCGGCATTCGTGTTGGGACTGCTGCCCGCACACCGCGAGACGCACCGCGTCTTCGAGCTGTCGCCGTGTTACTACGACCTGACGAAGAACGTTTCGGTCAACGACTTTGCGCCAAGCGACAGCGTCGCCGCCGGAACCTTGGCGGAGGACGACGCCATTGAAAGTGGGGCGCCCTGGGCGGCCCTCCACGACCGGCTGCCCTTCCACAACGACCCCAACCGTAAAGCTTCCAGCACCCTGCTGCCTCACGAAGTAGGTGTGGTTGCGCACCGCCGGTGCCACTACGTCCGTGTCATGAGCGTCCTGCGGTCGCCGCAAGCTCGGTTGAGGGTCACGCTGGCGCGGCCTCGGCTCATGGACCTCATTCCGCGTGCGGTACCCGAGAAGGAGGAGCCCTGGGCGGTGCCCGCCAGCTTCACATGACCCGACCCGGGTGACGTCCCGCCGTCGACGGAGAAGGCGGCCGCGTCGGCCGGTCACCACGCACGGAAGCGGCGTCACGCCGACATGGTGCGTGGCGGCCCAGCCCAGCCCCAGCCTCACGCCCCTGTGTCCCAGGATATCCCGTCTCCGAGTGCCACTGCGTGGCTCTCCTCGCTGTTGGAGCCGCCCGCACCCGTAACGGCCACAGTGTGGCGGGCATAGCTTAGGTCCGGGAAGGTCGTAGCCTTTTTTACGCAAAACGCGGCCGTGAACTGGGCCGAGGTGGGTCCCTCTGAGATCACCGCCGCCATGATGGAGTGCGCCCGTATCGGCCTCGCCGGCATTGTACAGCCCTGACTGAAGTCCCCGGGTACTCGGGCGAAGCGGGTCCACGCCGCCCTGCGACGCATCCTACGCAAGGCGGGACGCCCCGTGCATGTATTGGAGTACCATGGCCGCGGGTGAGGGCCTTTCCCTGGACCCATAAATGCCGCGCTTGTTTTCAAGGCGTTAGGCCGTCCTATGCCGTTTGATAAAGCCAGCGGCTTCATCAATGTGCGCTGACATTGAATGCAGTCCGTAGTGCCGGCGCCACGCGGCGCCGGCGCTTATCTTGCACTGGTTAGAGCGTCCCGACGACCCTACGAACCCGAAAAACTCCACCTGCGCCCGCCTCGCCGGCCCGCTGCGCCGACGCAAGGCGTCAGGCACGGACGGCCGGCATCGGTACCGCGGCGATGCCCTCGGATGCGCCGACGGCGGTTGCCGCGTCTACCGGGCTGCCAATGGCGGATGAAAGGACGTGTGCGGCAACTACAAGCGCGCGGCGCGGCGTGGGGTGTCGGTATTCGGTCAAGCAAAACTTGACCCAGAGGGTCCCACAGGTCAACGTCGCGTTGTCCCCGATGCCGTGCACGACGTACTGCTGGCCATAGGCCTTCTCTCCGAATAGGGAGCGGAAGACGTGCACAGAGGGGTGCTGAGCGGGGCCCGTGATGAGACCCTCGACGGCCGCGCCCGAGGCGCAGACGACATGCGGCACATACTTCCGGCGGTGCTTTCCATCCACGTCCAGCAGGATCGTTGGCCCTTTCGTGGTTACCTCGTGATAGGGTCCTCGTTCGACGTGTCAGCTGGTCGCCCGCACTCTCTCCTTGGCGTGGTTGCGCAGCCACGCACAAGCCCCAGCGGTGATCCTTTCCGCGCCCAGCTCGAGGCTCTCGTAGTGATCGCGATGGTAGCGCCCTTGCGTGGCCTTGTGTTTTGGCGCGCAACTTCAAGATGATCTGCACGAGGTGGTTCAGCAAGGCGGCCTGGGCCCGTTTCTCTGCGGCTGTGCCGCGCTGCGCCGTGAGGTGGTGCACTCCTGTTCGGACGACGTTTTTTAGCGCCGTGCTCGACACCCCCATGGGGATGCCCAGCTGCAGCGGGGCGACCCCGGCGCTCCGGTCCGGGAGAGTGGTGAAAGCCAGCGTCAGCGCCCCAACGTGATCATACCACGACCGCGCATGCTCCGCCCTGTAGTGATTGCGGATCGTATGCATTGTGCGGTCTGACCGCGCCGTCTGCCTGTTCATCTGCGGGTGGGACGGAGACGCCACCTTAGGCTCTATTGATAGCGGGCTGCACACCTCGCTCCAGAAATGGCTGATATACTGAGGTCTCCTGTCAGAGGGACGCCGGTCCGGCGGACCATAGGCGGCCACTCAGAAGTCCAGGACGACGGAGGCGCAGTCCACCGCCGAACTACCGTCCATCGGGATGGCACGGACGAACTTGGTGAACCGATGGGTGATCTCCAGGATGATCCCGTGGCTGGCGGCTGTCCGGTCGAGGGGCCCTTAGAGGTCCACCGAAATATCCTGGTAGGGCATCGTGGCGGGGAACGAGGTGAGGGGCGAGCGCTGTGGCAGGAGCTGGACCCGCTGTCGGGCACATCTGTCGCATTATCGACCGTGGGGGACTACGGCTGCCGCCATACTCACCCAGGAGTATTACCTTCGCATCGCCGCATACATGCGGGATTCTTTACGGTTTCCCGACAAGGTCGCGTCATTCTTGAGAATGAATACAGGCCCGTGTAAGGAGGCCGGGACCACCACCTGGTGTGCGCCTTGGGGGGGCGCGCGTCGGCAGAAGATCCCATTGGGGTCCTCGAAAAACAAGATGTCCCGCCGTGCGTTCAGAGCCTTCACAGTCTCCTGGCAAGAGCGTTTCGCGGCTTGGGTCAAGAGCATCCCTCTGCAGTTTATGTCACGGACAGTGGGGCCGCCAAGGTAGCTGGCAGCGTCGAGCACCCGGACCGTATTGGCCCACACCGCGAAACCCGGTACGGCGTCATCCAACGCCGTATCGTCGCTGCCCCTGGGCTCCAGTCGGGAGATGCTGTTCACCATGATATAGGTCATCCCTGGCTCGTAGGCGACGGCAAACTCCGACTCACTCAGGCGCAGGCGACAGCGTGCCCAGCGAGGTTTACTCGAGCCCTCGATATTGAGGATCCCCCGCAGGCGGTCGTGGTCCGTGCGCACGAGCAAGCCGTCACCCTCAAGGTACGAGCGGAGGTTGAGCGATGCCTAAACGACTGCCAGGCACAGCTTCTACGTGATCCCGGAGAGAAGCGCATTCCTTTCTAACCGCCGGCCGATAAACGCGACGGGCTGGAGCTTCACGTCGTGCTGCTTCTGGATCAGGGCGGCGCTCACCTGCGTCCTGCACGCCTTCTTGTCGACGACGTACGTCCTTCCGCTCCGCGGCAGTGCAAGAACCGGTGGGGTCGCGAGCGCCTCCCTAAGCCGGTCGAACGCCTGCTGCTGAAACAGCATGGCGGGCGGCACTAGGACAGGGGCCGTGACCTCGATGAGGTCCATAAAGGGCGCCGCTATCACATTTACGCCCGGGGATAATCTTCGGGAGACGTTTCACATGCCCGCGAAGCTCCTTTCGTGCGTGTAGGTCGTGGGGTAGTGCGCCTGGCCCAGCGCGCGCGTGTGCGCGTCCATAACGCCCAGGCGTCCTGCCTCGATCCCCTGCTTGCGTTTCTCCACGGTCCTGCGGAAATAAAAGCACGAGGGCAGTCAGAGTGGCTCTTCTACGTCGCGCAACAGGCGCAGGATGCAGTCGACAAGGCCGATGTGCTCCTCCTCTGTCATGGAGTACGTCATGACATCTTCGAGGTGCTTAAGGCAGCTTTGCCGCTTTTCACTGGAAAGAACGATAGACAATGCCCGCTGAAGAATCGCGGGCGCGCTTTTCAAGCCGAGTGGCATCCGCTGATACTGGTAGGCGCCCTCTTGACAGGCGAAGGCCGACTTTTCCGGTCCTCAGGCACGATGGCTACCTGCCAGTAGCCGAACTTGCTGGCCAGCGTCGAGAGAATGGCCGCATCCCCGAAGCTGTCGATGCACTCCTTCATTCGGGGCTGCGGATAGGAATCCTTCTTGGTCAAGCCACTGAGCAGACGATAGAAGACGCAGAGGTGAAGAGTTCCGTTCCTCATGGGTACGAGCCAGGCCCTACTACGGACATTTAATTTGGGCTTGAGTGGCGTATTTCGAAATTTCTTTAGTCTCGGGTATCTTCCGATAATACCGACAAGCGATGGGTACCAGTGGCACATATACTGCAATCCACAAGCGAAGATACTCAAAAGTCTGAACATTGGTTGAGGTGGGGCTTCATTTTTGGGACGGGGGGTCCAGTTTTTCCGGACAAGGTGCTGACTGACTCTTGTGTAATTGCTGATTGTAATGCTATTTACAGCAGTTTTCAATAATTGTGCTTGGTAAATGTGCGCAGCAACATCAAGGGACCAAGCGTGTGCGTCTCGGTCTCCGCACTGGCATGCCGCTTTTGATGGGAAACTGGCACTCCCCGTCTGCTGCTTCTTTTCTTCCAGCGCACATCATCGCCCTCATCTCCCTGTCCTCCGCCCATCAAGGCGGCTCCCCCCCCGTCCCCACCCCCTTCCCCCTCGCTGACACCACTCGCCCCCCGCCACGCGCCCCGCACAACGCGGCAGGAACGAAAGCGGCGGCTGGCACGCCGCCCCAACTTTCAACCCGCCAACACCGGGGTGTGGCGGCAGGCGCGGGGGAGGGGGGGCCCGAGACGTCACGCTGTTCTCCGTGGTGCGGCCAAAGGTCGGCCGCCTCTCAGGTGGCTGCTTCGTAGAACTCCTACGAGGGAGGTAGAGAGGGGGACAGAGCATGGAATGGCCTGCTGCTTGAAGGTCGCGCAAGAGACGGGGTCACGCGTGGGGTGGGGTGATGGTGAGGGGGGGGGGAAGGCATCCCGCTTTTTTCCTGGGTGGCAGCCTCTACTGCTGGCTGCCGCCCAGGTGGCCGCTTTGCAGCCTGCCTGCGAGGGGGGCGGGGTGAGGGAGGCAGAGAAAAAGAAAGGATGCTGTTGTGCAGCTCGCACGCTCGGGGGGGGGAGGGGGGGTGGCGAAGGAAATCAGAAGAACGCACAGTGGCCACACTCCGGTGCGGTCAATCCAGAACCCATCGGCGGGGCGGAGATGAGCAGCCGTCAGCAGCGCCCACTGTTTGAATTCGGCAACCTGCTGCATGCGAGTCGGATCATCCGCCCGGCCGGCGATGACAAGTGATAAGGAAATCGTATTCAAAACCCCACGGACCACCTTAGAGACGCATAAGATCGATAGAACACACAACAGGAGCATATTCGCACCGAGCGTAGCAGTCAATGGATACGACAGACACTGGCTGCAGTCGTCTCTCGCATACTGTGCGCATACGTATACCATACTCACGCTACCTTGTTCCCGAAGTATAATCTCACGGCCTCCACGGGGATGTGAGTGTATTCACGGACCCGGCCAAGTCACAGAGTTAGGGTGGCCTCGTACTCATACTCACTAAAGTACTTAATGGTAAAATGCCCATAGCAGGGCCTCGTACGAGCGGGACAGGAAAGCCCCATTCCGACGACGTAGGTTCGAGGACGTGCGCCTCCAGCTGTCGTTTGACCTCGGCCGTGTCGGCCTCCCGCGCAATGAGACCCGCACAGTGGCGCGCGAAGCTGACTCTCCCGGCGCCGGCGTTAAGGTCGAGGCGTTTCTGGTTGGCTTTGATGTCGTCCAACGCTGGCCCGTCCACATTGCCTTGTACTATTCCAGCATGCGTCGGATAAGGTACAGCTCCGGGTCGGCATCCGGATGATCAATGTCCTCCACTTGTGGCGGGGCCGCGGGTGGTGCTGTGGCCTGGAAGATGCCCTTCACGCCCGGGTCCCGCGGCCGCGCTTAGGTCGCAGACCCTCCCTCCGCTTGTGCCGCTGGACGCAGGCTTCTAACATGGGGCGGGGTCACGAAGACTGCCTCACAGCGCCCCCACAACGCCCTCGGTGGCCGTAGGCTTCGTGGAATCCGGGGCGAGCGCCGTCAAGTGGGGCGTCGCGTGGGGCACCTGCACGGCGCCCGTCGTTAGCAGCTGACATGGCTGACATTGGCTCTCTGCCGGAGGCAGACCTCGCGAGTGTCAAAATTGGTCGCGATGGCCGGAAACGATTTCCCCGGCGCAATGTCAGGGACGCCGTTGGCAATGGTGACATCATGATTCGAGCACAGGCGCGAGGTGCCGAACACCTGGCCCAGGCCCCCTCACATGGTCCTCAACCAGACGACCGTGACAACCGATGGCTGTAGCAGCGTCTTTCAGGATGAGCGGAATACGCAGGAGGCGCCCATCGGGCGGTCTCCATCGTCCAGTAGCCTCCGCATGATATCCGTGACTGAGGCCTCCGTCCAATGGATGGACCGGTCTTGGGGGTGGATGGCCTGCGCGTTGTCCGCGATGAAGGCACAACCCAGGATGACCGGAACCGACAGGGTTTCGACGACGAAAAAGGTCACAGGGATGATCAGATCGCCCGCCTGACGCAGCAGCGTGACGGTACCGCTGATGCGTTGCGGTGCGCTGTTCGCGTCCTGGCAGCGTACCTGATTTTTGGCCTTCAAGGTGAGCACGAGGGGCTGAGGTGGATAAAGTCGAGCTGGAAATGTCCGAACAGTTCAATCGGATACAAGCGTATTCCGTGCCGAAGATGCGTATTCACGATACACACTGTTCATGGAAAGACGATTATCATGCGCCATACGAAATCTCCGAAGACAGGAATTCATTTCATCCGAGAGGAGTTCCATGAATGATCTCATAGGACACCTACAATCAGCTGTGCACCACACACGCATTCTGAGGCAGCCCTTTGGACGGCACAGGCGGAAACGAGGCGAACTTCAGGCCCCAGCTCGAGAATAGTGGCCGAAACGTCGCAATTCCAATCGCCATGCGTCTGCTACACAGTTACCGGATGCCGAGAGAACGATGGGAAGGTATTTGGGTATCCTCGGCATGTTACCACCTCTTTGAGTTTAGGAGGAGCCGAGCTGTAGCAGTTCTCTCGTTTCTGTCCGGACTTGGAATGAGCAACCCCTGGGGCCCAAACGTGGGAGGCACAGGATACACCGGCAATGAAAACGTTCACTCCACGCCCGTCTCTAGGAGGAGGACAAAAGCACAATGACACGATTCCGAAAGCTCAAGCGACCAAGGGCACGGTTGGTTCTTTTTCTGGACACGAGGGGGAGGCCGAGACCTCTTTTTCACATCCCCCACGGCGCCCCCCTAGCTGGTCCACAGTGGAAAGAAAAAGGCCAGCATCTGGGCCCCTAGTGGGCAAACGAGGCACAGTCGCTGGATGGCCGGTACTCGGTCTCTACGGGCGCACACTCGTGGAAGCAGACGACCCGCGGGAGCCCTTGGCTCTCTTGGCAGTCGGAGCTGGCCAATGCAAGCCACCCGTAATGCGAAATGTTTGTCCCACGAAACAATTCGGAATGCAATCAAAGAATAATCAAGTCCGACAACCGCCTCGAGCACCGGCCCAGATATCCAAGCGGAGGTGGCGCAATCATACGGCGACATCACATACACGATCCGTCCGCGAGACGAGGCCAACGTGGGGCCCACGAAAGCCGTCCAGCCACAGGCACGGCCGATCCGACGGACGCGTACTCCTCCACCTGGGACGGAACGCCACCGGATATTACTAACAACGACACGCGCGCCTCTGCTTCCATAAATATACAAATTGCGCCTCTTTGCTGCGTAGAGACTCTCTAGCGTCCCCGAGTGCTGCACTCTGACGAGCTCTCATCGTGACCAAGGCAGCCATGCCCGCAGGGACACACAGCCTCTCGTGTTTGAAGACAAGATTGCAGCTTTCCGTGGTCACACTGGGGCGGCGCAGTGCGCTGGACAACTCTGATTTTCCAGATGATTGCGACTACTGCAAGAAATAATTTGGAGAGCGCCACAGAATGCTTTGCACGCGTCGTCGGACAACGTCTCGTTCGTAAATGCGAAGATCCATATATGTGCAGAACCGACCTCGTATGGAATGTATTCGTTCTAAGTGCACAGAGAATAATCAGAATCGAAGCGATGAATTGTGCGATTGTAATGTACGACCAGGGATGTCGGATCCGCACTCGAATACATGACTTTATCAAAACCTGACCCCCGAGTGCATGTCAGCGGAGGTGGGAAATATTCTGATTCTACGAGAACTGGGGGATTCAAATGACCCCAGTGAGCACCTGGCAGAGCCAGTCAATGGCGAGGGCGCTCCGGCGTACCACGTTGATGCCCACCCCGGCTCCCACGACGCATCCGAACGTGACGAGGGACATCTTGTCAAGGCCCAGCGAGGCTACGATGCGGTAGTTGTGCAGGCTGCGCAGCAGCACCTCCCCGCCCCCAGATGGGCTGTCCGGGTGCCTCAGGGGGTCGGCGACGGCGGTAGCAAGGCGGCAAAAGCGGGTACGCTCGGTTCGGGAGCGCCCACCGAGACGGTCTGGGGCCCATCCCCCGATGCATGCCCTGCTGGCGCGTTAGTCCGCCGGGATACCATCCGCACCACCCCAAGCCCGGGGGGCGGAGTATAAAAGGGCGAGGTACGATGCGGCGACCGGTGGCAACGGTAGGGGATTCGTGGCGACCGCGGGCGCAGCCGGGGCTGGGTGCCGGTCCGGCGCCCCCGAAGACGCGCCGCTGGACCTGTCCCTGGCGGCTCGCCGTGATGTAACGGTTCCGGGGCGCCTTGAGGCGGACAGTCTCTGTTGGAAGCCCTCTGAGAGGGATGCCCCTTACACGTTTCCCTGGGCGTGGCAGGGGCGGCCGAGCTGGTGACCCGAGCGTCGTCCCTCGCGACCTACTTCTCAAAGGTTCTCCCGCCCTCGTCTGCCGCGGCGTCCACGTCCGCCCGGTCATCCGTTTATCAGACATGAACAAATGCGACTGTCCCCGGCGAGGCGGACCCGCGGGCGGCAACAGGCGGAAGCAGTGGCTCGACCGGCCATCCCGCGCTCTGAGGCAGGGGCGTTGGAGGTGCGTAGCCCAGCGCCGAACAGTGCGCCTCGACTGCCTCGAGCAGCGCGCGTCCTTGCGCCCGCTCTTCGAAGGACTGTGTGGGGCACACCCGCAACCAGTGTGCCACGCGGCAGACGAACGAGCAGCCCCGACGCCGCCATGGCGGCGGCGCCGACTCGGGCGCACCGCTCCCGCGCCGTTCGCGCGGCGCAGGGGCCCCTCTTGGAGGGAACCGGGGAGCCTGGTCCGAGCGCATCACGGTGCCCGCGCGCGGAAAGACCGGGGTTCCCGGCGCAAGGGTGTAGCGTCGGCGTCCCAACCCAGCTCGGACGGGGCACGACTCCGAGCGACAACCCCACGCGGGGTTTCTATGGTCAACCCGACGCAGGCTTCAGACTGTCAACCGGTAGTACGAGGGCGTCGCCAGGCGACCGTTCGTCTGGCGGAGCCACTGACGCGGCCAGCACGGGTGCCCAATCGGCCCGTTCCGCCCCGGTGCCGTCATCTGTGACGACCTGGGCAGCCGAGGCAGAGGCGGCTCCCACAGAAAAAGCCACTGACGTCTCTGTCCGGGCCTGACGGGGCTTTCTCTATGCGCCGCCTGCGGACCGAGAGGTTCTACTCTGGGGCTTGTCCTGTAGCTTGACCCCCGGCGCCTTGAGGGTGGCTGCTACCGTCTTTTCACGGAACGTGTCCAGCATGGACAAGATCCGGCGCTGGGTGTTGAAGTTCCGACACAGTGTCCGGACCTTCCGTCCATCTCCCTTGATTAGGAGACTTTTCAGTTCGGCCTCTGGCAGGACCGAGCCCAGGGCGTGGTTCGATTTGAGGATCCGATTCGCAGCCTCTCGATCGTCTTTACATTTCCGACATGACGCCTGCATGAAAGCCTGCAAGTGGTCCACCGATTCGTTCTCGTTGAGGTACTCGTTGAGCAAAGCGCGGACCGCGCGCTTGCACGTCAGCTGCCGCGAGGCGCGGGCGTCTTGAGCTCGTTGGAGCACAACGAGCACCTCGCTCGTGACGAAGCACGACAGCAGTGTCACTGCCGTCTACTCGTTCAGGAGGCTGCCGTCACGCGCCGTCCGGAAGTTCCCGATGAATGCCATCAACCTCAGAAGGGTGTCGCCCGCGAACTGCCGCGAGGTCTGCATCAAGGCCCTGAGGTCCGCGCGGATGCCGTCAATGGAGTTGCCTCGTGGGAGTTGCAGGCGGACACCACCCTGTGCAAGCTCGTACCGATTCGACGAAAGGAGCGCTCAAAAGCGGTGGTCGACAACTGTGTCTTCCCGCCCCTGCCGTTGGAAGGCGAGCAGCGCCTTCTGCACCCGGGCGCGCTTCGGGCGCTTGTCGGCGTGGCGCGCCTGTCATTGACCGTGAGTTGCGCTTTGGCCGCTTCCGGTGGCAGCGGAGGATTCTGATCTGTGGCTGATATCCGTCGAGGCCGCCCCCATGGGGATGGAGGAGGAGCGCGACGGACTGTGCTCGCTCTCGGTCGCCGATGAGGGCCCAGAGGCTGAGGGTGACCGGTCCCATTGTGATTGTCGCCGCCGATGGTGGTTCCAGCAGGAGCGTTTCCTTGGGCGCCGACGCTCGGCGGCCTTTTGCGACCGCGCCCGCACGGGGCGTGCGGCACCGGTGGCACCTCCCGTCAACGCAGACGCCGTAACGGCGCCGCCCCCCGCGGGGAGAACTCCTCCAGGTGTGTCCGACCGTGGTTCCGGTGCTGCCGGTTCGCTTGCGCTCGAGGACCCGGAAGAGGGCATCTGAGCCGCCGCAAGTGGCAAGACAACGGCCCCACTGCGCCTTGGGACCGGGATCTCTGACGACGCCATGGTAGACGACTCTTCGGCGGCCTCTTGGATCACCTGAGTCTTGTGGCGTTCGTGTCCGGTGTCTCCCGTCGACCCTGAGAGCCCATGGCGTGCTGCACGGCCCTCGCGATGCAGGCTAGGCCCTGCCGCGCCCGCTTCTGACGGTGTGTCAGGCGAAACGTTGCCCCGGGTGGAACACTGCCACTGTGCTGGGGTTCGGTCTTCCGGGGTGCCTTCGAACGCTCTGTTCAACTCCCGCCGCTTTCAGTGCTTCTGCTCCACCGACAGCGCAATCGCTCATTGGCTCGCTCTCAGAGCGGCGGGCGTCCCCCCAGCCCTGGTACCCGACGAGCCGCCCACTGTTTGTACGAGAGGAGGGCCAAAAGCCGGCGCCATGTTCGAGCGCTCCCCGTCCAGGGGAGAGGGGTGAGCCCCCACGCCCGCACGCTTTGACTTCGCAAGCGTGAGTGTCCTTCCCGCACGTGGAGTAGGAAGAGCCCCGGTGGTCTGCGTGCGGAAGTGGTTGTTGGGCGGATAGTTCGACTGACTTGCCACCGTACCCCCGCCGCCAACAGCGACCAACCAATCCACACCCAAGGAGGTCCATGGCGCCCAACACCAGTGTTTACCCTTGGCATTTTGCTCGTGGCGCGTCTGTCACCCGGCAGTGTCGGGCACAGCTGATGGAGAAGCACCCCCGTAAGAAAGGGATGATGAGAAAGCTCCACGCACCATAGAAAGGAGATCCGCGCATCGATTGGACGTCCTCTGTTACCAGACAGCAACACAACCAACGAGGGTCCCCCGACTCTGATACCAAAGAAGGTGTCGATCCGCAACACGCACTGCGTGCGTAGAACGTGTCTCGCCCGAAGCGCGAAATGTAGTACGACAATCAGGGGGGTTACCTCAGGAGGAGGAAAGTGGCGACCATCTCAGCTGCTGCCGCGCCTCGCGTCAATGGGCTCGAGGTCCGGGAAGTCGGGTCCATCGACACGCCAAGATATGAAGGCACGGTTTCCGTGCCGAAGACGACGGTGCCTCCCACCGTCGTCTCTTTTGTCATAAAAGTGCGGAAACAATTGCCCGAGCGCAATTCCCCGAATGGAAATTGACCCGGTCAGTCGCCAACCAATGCAGGTAGTTATCTCCATGCGCATCAAGGCTCCCCAGGCGATCATTTCACACGAGGGGGAATGACTAATTTACACGCAACGCGCTGCACCTGCCGCGTGGCGCCCGGTCGACTGTCGCCTGCCGCACCCTCTGACCGTGGCAGCCCAGCCCCCCGTGGGGCCTCCGTGTCGCGGCGTGGCGGCCGGGTACGCTCGTTCGGTGGCTCGCACCGACTCGGTGAAGGTCCAGTCGTCCCCGCTCCGGCGACGCCGTCCCGTCTGCAACAACCGCTGCCGTCGTCGCCACCCCCCTCCGGTCTTAGCGCACTTGGCGCCCCCGAAGTCTCAACCGGTAGGCCCCGTGGGGCACAGGGGGCCCCGCAGTTCAATACGTTCGATGCTTTTCTGAGAGTTCTTCTGCGCCAAGCGATGTCGACACACGGCCGAGGAAGGCACCGTACATATCAACAGTCAATTTGCTTCTGAGGCTTCCACGTGGACAGGTTGCCGACGCCTTTGCTGGTTGTGGCATTGGCATGCTCTGAAGCAGGATTTTCTATCACGTCCAAGCGGAAAGTGTCTGTAGGCCGCAGCTGGAACATCGACGCGGTCGCGCAATCAATCACGTGACCTGTTTTCATTTAGTCTGAAGTTTTTGGAAGTGTCCACCCAGAACAAAGCCATACCGTTGGCTGTGCCTGTTGAAACTTTGGAAAGGCACATAGAAAGGGAGGCGAATCGAGCAACACCACGCGTCACTCGCCCACTGATCAAATCGCTTTGGTCCCTGCTGGCGAGACGCCCGCCCGACATACCAATACCGTCAAATGGGGCCCTCTTCTCAGTTGTGTGGTGGCTGGTTCGCCAGCCGCTTCCACGAGCCGGGGATCTCGCCGATAAGGGTGCATGCCCGAAGCGCTGTGCCACTGTAAGTGTGACCTGCCTCATGAGGGGCGCTGCGTGCCGCCCTTTCTCCGGGTAGGCGGCTTGAAGGGCTTCAGATAAACCTCCCAGAACGGTCTCGGGCAACCCGCTGCGTCACGTGCCGCATTTTGTCGGCCGCCGGCGTCTGCGAGTGGTCACGCCGGCCGCTGACGGCCGGCGCGCCCCGCCAATTTCATCTCAACAAGTGCCTGCGCGCATGTTAGCCACCGGTGAGCTATTGCCGAGCTTTTGGGTGGCGCGGCTGACACAGATTTCGTGGGACGCCGGCGGCTGCCATTCCCCCTTCGCCACAGCTAGCGACTCCCGCGCTTGCCTCCGGAGCGGCTCACACGGTTTTCTTAGGACGTTGGCGGCAGTCGCTCCGCCCCTGTCCCAGTCGCGACTTGCGCGCTTTCCGCCGGCGTGGTTCGCGCAATTCTAGTGGGACGTTGGAGGCCGCCCCCACCTCATCCTTCGCTGGCCATCCGCTGCTTCGAACCTCCCGCGAGCGCTCGTTTTCTTGGACACGCCGCTATTGCTAGGTGACAGCCGGCGTCGTGTCTTTGCGTTGCCTTGAAAGCGGAGACGCCGCAGCACTGTCCGAAGGCCTCAGAGCAAACCTAATAATTAAGGACTAACGAAACGTGTCTACAATATTGCGGCCACGTGTCTATATTCGCTGATTGGTCCACAAACCACGGTCTTGTCAATGTATCGGTGCCCGATCGAACGCCGAACTTCCCCATGAATTTAGGTCAGTCCATTTCGCTCCCATAGTCCGAGGGGCACAATAAGGGACACAGTTTCCATGAGAAGGCAAACTATCCAGGCCCTGCCTATTCAGGACACAAGGACTATTCTAGAAGCCCTCCCATTGGCTGATCGGCCAATGAAACGCGCGCGCGACCCAGTGCTCCATGCGACACTTGACCAGACGTTTGTCGGCACGCTGGCCGCTTCGAGACAGACGGACCGGGCGCGAATGGGCACAAAGTATGGCAGAGAAACAGACACTGGAGCGGGAGAAAACTAGTAGCTTTAGTCGGTACGCCCTACAAATGACACGCAATCCACCAGAGCCGTGAGACGTGGAGTGGACTAGATGACGCGTGTGCCTGTGACGTTTACAGTGTCTTGTGGGCGTCGGACGACTGGCCTCCCTCGAAACCGGAATCTGGGGTCCTAATTTGAGGACCACTGGGAGGCGCCGCGCGAATCGTGGTACGTGGACCAGGTGGGACGAGATGAAAACTTAGACGGCCGGATTCGCACTGTCATGCACCAACCGTAGAGTGAACATGGTGCCTGATGACTGACGGTCAAATGCCAATCCCAGGCGTGTCCAACCTGACGAATTGGAAGGGGTGAGGTTAGAAGCGACTGTCGACCCCAGCCCAATCGCATTCTGGCGGGGGGGGGGGGGGATAACGTACCACCCCGCCCAATCAGCCCCCG
>ENA-ORXR01000445-ORXR01000445.1-marine-metagenome-genome-assembly--contig:-NODE-445-length-56558-cov-5.402419_pt1 | contig 56558 bp, 46 predicted proteins | sample MGYA00237866_ERZ511479 | MGnify/ENA metagenome assembly ERZ511479 | reverse complement strand
AGATCTCGATGACTCCTTCCCCCCACGAGCCCATGTGGGCGAATACCTCAGCGCTCGCGCGAAAAGCCTCATTGAGCCGCTCGAGAAGGCTGGCCTCGCAGCCCTCATGCATACACGCATCGAGCATCTGGTCGAAGTTGACAGCCGCTGGAGTATTCAGGACTCCCATGGCCAGACCTGGATGGCCGACGAAGTCTTGCTGACCGTAGGACACCAGCCAACGACCACGGATGATCAGATCGCAGTATGGAAAGAGGCGGTGGCACACCATCATCATCTGCTCCTGCGCACGCATCCCTATCCAGTACTCCCCCTCGTGAACCATCTGGAGAAGCACGACGGGAAGGCTACGATCGCGATTCGAGGATACGGACTCGCCATGATGGACGTGGTGCGGGCGCTCGCTCTCAGCACTGGCGAGTTCTCCACCGAAGAAATGGAAGGCTGCTCGCTCCTCTACAGGCAACGCCCGGGCTGCGAACTGCAGCTCGTCCCATTCTCGCTCGACGGTCTACCGATGAGTCCGAAACCGCAGACACCGGCTCTCGATGCGCAGTTTGCTCCCACCACCGACGAGTTGAAGCAACTCCGAAATCTCCTAGCAAGCCGAGATGCCCAGGAGAGCGCGACCAACGCCGACCTGCTCATCGAAGCGATGGTGCCGGTCGCCGCACGCGTGTTCACGGACCTGCCCAAGCAACACGCTGATGCCCCAACGACAAGTGTCGATATCGAAATACTCATGCGCAGCTGGCTTAGAGACCCTGAGACCGCACATCCCTCGCTCAACGACCGCTCGACACCGCCAACCGTCGTGCTCAGCGAGTTCGTGTCGATGGCAACTGGGGCCTCGCCAATCAGCGTCGACTACTGCCTAGGCCAAGTCTGGCGTCATTGCCATCCCACCATCTATGCCAGTCTCTCCTACAACCGTTTGAACGACGACGCCCTGGCGGCCACAATCGCTCTCGATGAGCGGGTGAAGCGCTACTCGTTTGGACCCCCGGTCGAGAGCATTCGTCAGCTCTGTGCGCTCGCCTCGTCCGGCGTGCTCCAGCTCGACTTCGTCAACGACCCAGACATAGTTTGTGATTCGAGAGGTTGGACCCTCACCTCGGGTGAGCAGTCTGTCACGGCTTCTGTAATGGTCGACTCAGTTCTCGACGGTCCCAGGTTGGAAGACGTTGCCTCGCCTCTCATCACTGATCTTCTTCGCCACTCAAACATTCAGCCTGTCCACGACAAACTCGGCATAGCTACCCTTGAGGACGCCACGGTGTGCTCGGCAGATCATGATATGCGCGCCACTCTTTCCGTGCTCGGTCGGCTAGCCAAAGGCACGGTTATGGGCGTCGATGCGATTCTTGAGTGCTACGGCGACCGGCCCCGCTGCTGGGCTGAGAGCGCACGCATGCGCCTTGGCGACCACACCGGCTGAGCATCCTGTAGGAACCCGCTGCTGATTGGCACTGCGTCAAGGCGCTACCGGGTCTGAGAGCGTTCAGGTTTCGACCACGCGCGCCCTTTGATTTTGCACGCACACCGCTATGTTGCCGTGATGCAATATCCAAATCGGCTGCCAGATGCGCCTGGGCGATTCCTTTCGGCAGCAGTGAAGCTGCTGGGGGTTAGCCGTCACTCAGCGTTGCCTGTCGTTCGTGAGCGGGTGCAACCAGTCTTGCGGTCAGTGGGCAAGCGGATTGCGGCGCTACTGGTGGGATCCACGATGATTGGTGCAGCTGTCGGCTTTCTTGTGCAGGCCGATCTTGGTCTTGCACCATATGACGTGCTCTCGTCTGGCATCCAGCAGCGATTGGGAATTTCTTTGGGTCAAGCTGGCTGGATCGTTGCCTTCGTCTTGTTCGCGATCTCGTCGGCCCTGGGTCACCGTCCAAGCATGTGGGGCGGCGCGTACATCGTTGCGAATGGCGTGGCAGTCGACCTGACCGGCTGGCTCTTGAACGAACCGCAATCTGTGGTGGTCCGGCTCCTGTTCGTCCTTGCCGGCATCGTGATCATGGCCACCGGCGTCAACATCGTGCTCTACTCAGGAACCACCGGAGGGCCATTTGAACTGTTGATGCTCGCCGGAGAAGACCGAGGTGTCAAACGCATGCACACCCGCTACTTCCTCGACGTGGCTGTCCTCGTGATCGGTATCCTCCTTGGCGGTACATTCGGCGTCGCCACGCTGATATACGCCGCGCTGATGGGACTCGCTCTTCAGGCAATCAGGCAAGTCTTCGCCGACTACGACACGGGCCGACAACTCCGGCGCAGCTCCGACTCAATCAGTCACGAGAGTTGAGCGTCGGTTGCATCGCCGGTCGGAGCTGGCAATGCGATTCGTACCGTCGTGCCTGTTCCGATGATGCTGTCGACTGCATAGCTGCCTTGGGCGGCCCGAGCGAGGGCTCGGCTGTGTTTGAGGCCCAGGTGGCCAGCTTTGAACGTTTGGTCCTTGATTTCGAATCCGCATCCGTCGTCAGTGATGTTGATGATCAGCTCATCATCAACTCTCCCGACATTGACGTTGACTTTGGACGGCGAGGCGTGGCCTGTCGCATTTGCTATTGCCTCGCGGGCGAGGCGGAAACCAAGGGCGGCAACGCCGATCGGGATTTCAGTGTCTGTCTCCCCGCTCACCACCGACTCGATTCCGGCCGGTTCGACGTAGTTCTCCATGTAGATCTCAAGAGTCATCACCAAGCCGTCATCTTCAAGCGAGGAGGGATGCAACACAAACAGCATGTGGCGCAGCCGCTCGATTGCTTCATCAGCAGCATGACGAGCCTGATCGATCAGCGCCAGCTGTTCAGCGCTGGTAGCGCGGGGCCTGAGGCGTTGCAGCTGTAGCGACACCGCGGTCATCGCTTGCACGCTGTCGTCATGGAGTTCACCTGCAATCCGATCGCGTTCAACCGCTATCAGGTTGAGCTGCTTGTCAACCGAAATGAGTATTGGTTCTGGCGGCATTGACCGGGTCACCTGCGTCGACGGTGCTGATTCACCAGTACGTACAATGCGTCGGCGAGATCGTCGCTCCCACCCTTTACGAAGACTCTTGCCACTCCACACGCTGTCAATTCGGTGTGCGTGCGCCGATCGGTTCTCGCGGTGTACGCCGCGATAACAGTGTGCGGCGAGACAGCACGAATGGCTGTCGCCGCAGCGCAACCGCCCGAGGGCATCATGACGTCAACGAGCGCAACGTCTGTTCTCAATGAGGCACACAGCCCTGCGGCTTCGATACCGGTCGATGCCTGCCCTACCAACCGGAATCCCGTGTGCTCTCCGAACAACCCGACCAGCGCGAGGCGGACGTTTTCGTCATCATCGGCAATCACCACCCCAAATCGGGCCAAACCCTCAGCTGAAGCAGAAGACGCGCCGACTGATTCGCCGCCTTGAGTTGGGTTTCTGCTCGTCATCGTGACCCCGCACTCAGCCGTCGATGGAGATCACACGGGCACGAGCGGCCTTGATAACCGCGTCAAGTTTGGTGTGCGCATCCAACTTGGCCATGGCATTGCGCAGGTGATTCTTGACGGTATGGGCACTCAAGTGGAGCTCGGATGCGATCTCAGCCGGCGAGCCTCCGTCCGCGGTAAGTTGCAGTACTTCGCACTCACGATCGGTCAGTGCGCCACCGTCCACCTGCTCAAAGCGCCGCAGACTCACCAGGTGCTTCAGCATGTCATGGGTGAAATACGCATCGTTCTCTGCTGCCGCACGCACCGCTCCGACCAGATCCGCCCGATCGGCGTTCTTGGACACGAATCCGGTGCACCCTGCGTCGAGTGCCTGTCCCAGAACCCGCCGATCGGCAACCGCAGTGATCATCACTACCCGAGGACCGTTCTCGATCTGACGGATCGCAGAAGTGGCTTCGACTCCATTGCCATCGGGCAGGCGGTAGTCCATCAAGATCACCTCGGGTGAGTACTTCGTCGCTGCGACGACCGCGTTGGCGGCCGTCGACTCCATTGCCACCACGCTGATGTCAGCCTCATCCTCAAGCAGCGCCCTGAGTCCAAGGGCCACAACTTCGTGGTCGTCAACAATGACAACTCGTATCTGTGGCGCTGACGCGCCTTGCGAGATCGAATCTGATCCCATGATGGAGCTCCTCACGAGCGACGCGTCCACCCGTTCGCCTGTCCCCGAGGTTAAGGGCGGGAGCGGTCGATCCGCCACGATGCGAACACCGCCACCGGATGCAGTGGCCGCCTGGCCACCACGAAGTTTCATGGCGACAAGACGCGTCACCTGGCAGGACTGGGCACGACTCACACGCATTGTTGCCTTGACCGTTCTGTGTCATGACCCCGCGGAGTCCCATAACACCGTTTCGGTCGATCGGGATGCCCGGCTTCCGCATGGTCGCGGTAATTCTCCGTTCAGCGGGGCAGGCGTTTCGCAGACTTGGCGACGAAGGTTCTTGCTCGTGTTGCGAACTTCTGGGTCAGCACGCCGGCCCGTTGCTCCAGATCGGCAATGTGCTGCGGAAGGGTTTCGGTTGAGTCGCCAAGCACGTCGGTGCTCGGAAGCAGGTTGAACTCGTGTCGATCGAGGGTCAGTTTGATCTGGTCGTTGCGTACTTCGGCGATTGCGGCCAATGGCAGCATGACATCGTGTCGAAATCCCGGCAGTCCAGCTCGTACAACAACCGCGGTTATGTGATCGCTGTCGTCGGAGGTCAAACCTTCGACATGACCGACCGTTCGTCCGTTTCGCGTCACCACGGCACTCGTTCGCCGAATTTCGATGTCGGCCCGAGGTATCCGCTCATAGGTTGCGCCAACGCGATCGTCTTGCCACTGCAAGTCGATCTCGTAGCCAAGATCCGGGGCGTAGAGCACGTCGACGGTGCCGATGTCCCATTCATCGCCCAGGTGAGCAGTCCTGCCGAGCCGGCGGTAGTCGGCTCGCGAGACTCGTTCCAACCGATGCAGGTGGGCCAGGTCGAGGCTGACCTTCAGCGCCGAATCGTCCTCGCGTATGAGCCAGATGGGCACGAGGCGCGCCTGATGAAACTGCTTGTCGGGTTCGGCCACCACATGGGTAACGGTCTGGAAGAGCGGATCGACGACAATGTCGCCCAAGGTCCCAAAGCGTCCGTCGGTGGCGTTCACGGTCTGTCCAATGCGAAGTCTCATTGTGCTCTCCGTCTACGCGTCGGCGCTGATGGGAGGCCTCCGAGTCGGAGCATCGAAAGCGTTGGTCGAGCGGAAATGGGGTTCACAACCTCACACTAAGTCGCCGCAATCTCCCCCGCATGACGCCTTTGTGTCATTGCTTCGGCTGTGTCATTGCTTCGCCTGTGTCATTGCTTCGGCGCCCAGTGTCAGTCTTTGGATGCGCTCGACCACGCGGCTCAGCCAAAGGAGAACCCGTACCAACGCAGGCGTGCGGTCGTGCGCGCGACCAGAATGACGAGTTTGTGTCATGTCGACCGGCTCTCGGTGCCAGCACGCTGAGACAACAGCATCGGGAGAGTCGTATCCACGACATGATCAACATGTTGTCGGAGGACGTACCTCCCCTTTGCTATCAAATGAAAGTAGGCAGTAGTGGGCACGAGATCCGGTTGGAAGTGAAGATCGTCGACGGTCAGGTTTCCACTACTTGGACCCATGAGTAGCCGAAGTTTTTCGTACGTCACGGTGGTGCCAATGGCTATTGCCGAAATAGCCATTGACTCCGGTCCCTGCGCATGGTGGGATGCATCGATGACGACGACCCACCACCAACAACAGTCGGACACCGGGCCGAGCTGTGTCGACCTTGACTCTCCTCTCGACATGATCGATCTCGCGCTCACCGACAACATCGCTCGCAGTCGGGAGATCCAACGCCGGGTTCGGTTGTTGAAGTCTCAGCTTGGCAACGGCACGTCGCTTGAAGACCTGGTGAACGCCGAAGAGTCGCCGCGTACCGTTGAGTTGATCAGCGCGAACCTGGCCATCCTCGAAGGCGTCGGGTCCGACTTCCGGCTGAGCCTCGCCCAGGCGCTGCGACGCGAAGGGCTCACGATTGAGGCGGTGGCAGCTCTTTTCGGGGTGACACGTCAACGCATCTCGGCGCTGCTCCGCCAAGGATCGTCATGATTGTTCGTCAGCAACCCACCACCGCTCTTCCGGAGGGATGGCGAGCGTCACTCGATCACATCGTGTTTGTGGCAAGTGTGGTTGTTGTCGCGCTGGTGCTGACAGGAGTTGCTCGCAGAGTGATTCGGTTCGTGTTGGAACGCTTTGCGGCGCGTAGCCGGTCCGGTAAGAGCAACCTGTGGCTCGCACGGGTGCCACGACTGCTCCACGAAAACGATGCTTTGGCGTCGCTGCGCCGAGATCAGCGAGTTCGATCCACTGCCACGATGCTCAGCCGTATCGTCAACGTCGTCATATGGCTGCTGGCACTGTTTGTCATCCTCGCTGGCATGCAGGTCGATGTTGTGTGGGCGGTGAGCTCTGCCGGTTTCCTCGGCGCGGCGATCGCTATTGGCGGTCAGCACTCGGTCCATGACTATGTCAATGGTCTACACATCCTGATCGAGGACCGGTTTGGTGAGGGCGACACGATTGTTGTTGCCGTGGACGGCGATCCCCGCACCGCAGTCGTGGATCGGCTGGGAACGTTCACAACGCGGCTCAAGTATGAGAACGCGACGTGGCACATCGCCAACCGACACCTCTCTCACGTGGACAATCTGAGTCAGAACTCGAACACCGTTGATATCGGCATCACTCTGGCAGGGGCTCTTGACCGCACCCAGGCCACCATGGCCTTGAGACAGTCGTTACGGGAAGTGCTCGACATTGGTGGCACTTCCCACACAGTCATTGTTGATGACCTTGAGACGCTGCAGGATCCTGACGGTTCTGGCCAGAACTACTACCGGATCAAGGGACGCACCACCGCGGCGGTAAACACCGTCCAGCACGACGCGCTCGCAACCGATCTTGCGAAACGGTTGCAGCGATGATGATGGGGGTGACGTCCCATCTCTCGGAGCGCGGGGCGAGAAAACCACGAAAGGCACACCAATGACCGAACCTCTCAGCCAGACCTCCATCGGTGAACACCTTGATGCGATCACACTCGATCTTGCGGCGCGCCCGGCACTGTTGCGCATCGTCGGCGACGCTCGCCCGGTGCTCAACGGATCGGTCGTCAGTGCAGAAATCAATCGGACTCCCAATGACGACAGCTTCTGGTTCTTCGAGGCCACCGATCCGTTCACATCACGTGAGGTCTTTGGCCCCGCGTGCGCACTCGTTCTGAGCCTGGCGTACATCACCGCATCCACAAGCAGCACACGGGGACGCGCCACCGCGATCGTTCTGCGCGGCGAGGACCGTGACCTCTACTTCATCACCACCACGACGCCCGCTCCTTCCCCCGATGGAGGACCGATGTGGACGAGCTATGTTCTTCCGTTCGATGCGTCGCTTCCGTGGCGCGTTGCCGGAGAGACGACCATCATCGATGGTGTGGAACGAGTTGCCACGCGACCAGGCACCGATCGCCTGGCCACGCTGGAGGAGATCCACTCGACGCTCGGCTCGCTCACGAGCCTTCGCATTCGCGGAGGCCAGCCTGCGGCCAGCGAGATGGTGCTGATACGCCAACTGTCGGTGATCCGGGTCGACAGCCACATAGCGGACCGTGAGCCGATCAACATATGAACTTGCACCCCCCAACGCTGTTCAGCGCGCCTTCACCCGGCCTCGTGTCCTGCAACCGGCCCTGGCGATGATGAACAGCTCGGCGTTGCCCTTTGTCGGGTGGCGCGAAACCGTCATGGTGCCCGCACTCGCAGACACACTCGCCTTCAAAGCCAAGGTCGATACCGGAGCCACAACTTCGGCCATCCATGTGGAAGATCTTGATCTCAACGAAGGACCTCAGAGCCAGGCCTACGCCTCGTTCAGTCTCAACATGACTGAGCAGGATGGTGACCGTGTCAGTGTTGTTCGTCACCCGGTCGTCGCCTATCGATTTGTGCGATCTTCATCGGGTCATGGCTCATATCGACCAGTTATTCGCACCGCGCTGTGCCTGGGACCTGCACTCTTTGATATCGACATCACGCTCACCGGCCGCGACCAGATGGGCTTCAAGATGCTGATCGGCCGAGCGGCGCTTCGTGGCCGCTTCCACGTCGATCCAAACCGTTCATTCGTGCAAGGGGAACCGTACCCAGCCTGAGCCGTTACCTCGCCGCCATTCACCTTTCACATCCCCTTGTTCAACGCTATGCAACTCCCAGATCGGATTCACCCATGAAGCTGGCCATTCTCTCTCGCTCGCCCGAGGCATACAGCACCCGACGGCTTGTCGCCGCCGCGAAAGAACGCGGCCACGAGGTCCGGGTGCTCAACACGTTGCGCTTCGCCGTCGACCTCGCCCACGACCTACCTGAACTCCAGTATCGGGGCCGACCGATCGGTGATTTTGACGCCGTCATCCCCCGCATCGGGGCATCCATCACCTTCTTCGGGATTGCCGTGGTCCGGCAGTGCGAACAAATCGGCATCTACACCCCGAACTCCGCTGAGGGGATTGCGAACTCGCGGGACAAGCTCCGCTCGTTTCAACTGCTGTCCAGCCACGAAGTCGCAATGCCCGCCACGATGTTTGTTCGCAACCGCGCCGACGTTCCGGCCGCAATTGCATCCGTCGGCGGTGCGCCGGTGGTCATCAAGCTCCTCGAAGGAACCCAGGGCATCGGTGTCATCCTCGCTCCCGACAACAAGGTTGCCGAGGCGGTGGTCGAAACGTTGCAAAGCACCCGCCAGAATGTGCTGATCCAGAAATTCATCGCCGAAAGCCGCGGTAAGGACCTCCGTGCCTTTGTTGTAGGAGATCGAGTGGTGGGCGCGATGCGACGCAGCGCGTCTGGAGATGAGTTTCGGTCCAACGTGCATCGCGGTGGAACCACAGAGGCTGTCGAGTTGACAAAGGACTATGAACGCGTCGCCGTTCAGGCCGCCCAGATCATGGGGCTCCGCGTTGCCGGGGTCGACATGCTGGAAAGTGATGCAGGCCCCCTGGTTATGGAGGTCAACAGCTCGCCCGGTCTGGAAGGCATCGAAGGTGCCACCGAACTCGACATCGCCGGCTCCATTATCGACTATGTCGCAAACCATGTGTCTTTCCCAGGACTCGATGTTCGTCAGCGTCTGAGCGTCACCTCCGGCTACGGCGCAGCTGAAGTCACCATCCCCGAAGATGGACCTCTGGTGAACAAAACCATCGATGAGACTGGCCTGCGCGACAGCGATGTCGTCGTGCTCACGCTCACCCGCAACACAACGGTGATCCCGAATCCCCGAGGAACTCGCGTACTTGAGGCCGGCGACGAGCTCCTGTGCTTTGGGAAACTCGATTCTCTGCGATCCCTGGTTACTGAGCGTCGCCGTCGCCGCATTCGGCCGACCATTCAACCGTTGCCGGAAGACCCCCTTTCGCCGCTCGTTGAAGAGTCAGCACAGTGACCGACTCGGCACCGACTCCCGACCGTGCCCAGGCCCTTGAGCCTGCCCCCTCACGGCCCCGCAACACCAAGCTCCGCAGGTCGTCCTTCGTCATCGGCGGTAACAGCGTGCGGGCGGGAAAGCGAATGCGCATTGAGCTGCCGATCGGCAACCTGATGTCAGGGACCCCGGTCGCGGTGCCGTTGGTCGTGTCCCATGGCCGTTCCGACGGACCAATCATGTGGGTTAGCGCCGCGGTGCATGGCGACGAGATCGCCGGAGTCGAGATCATTCGGCGCGTTCATGAGGCACTTGACCCGGCCGCACTGGCCGGAACGCTCATTGCGATGCCCGTTGTCAACGTCCACGGTTTCAACAACGGCGATCGCTATCTCCCCGACCGACGCGATCTCAACCGCTCATTTCCTGGCAGCCCACGCGGATCTTTGGCCTCACGCATCGCTCACCTGATGATGAGTGAAGTTGTCAAACGCAGTGACTTTGGCATTGACCTGCACACCGGGTCCGCGCATCGCACCAACCTGCCTCAGATCCGTGCAAACCTGGATGACCCAAAGACACTCAACCTGGCAAGCGCCTTCGGCGCTCCCGTGTCCATCCACTCGCAAACGCGCGACGGGTCGCTGCGTCAAGCTGCGACCGACACCGGGTCGACCGTACTGCTCTATGAGGGCGGCGAAGCCGACCGCTTCGACGAATCAGCCATCTCCGTGGGAACAGCCGGCGTCCAACGCGTCCTCCAAAACCAGGGACTCACCGACCACGCACCGAGCCAGGTCGACCAAAGCCAGATCAGCCGCAAGACACGGTGGACTCGTGCCGGTCGAAGCGGGATCATCCATATGGCAGGCGACCTCGGTGATCACGTATCTGTCGGCCAGATCATCGCCACGATCTATGACCCCTTCGGCAAACGACTGGGATCGCTCAAAGCGCCCCACGACGGCATCATCATTGGTCGCACACAACGCCCGCTCGTCAATCGAGGCGACGCCGTGATCCACATCGCTCAGATCGACAACGCAACCCTGCCACTCACCACCCGGGACTGACCGTCGGTCCCGGGACAACCGCCCCTCAACCCACCCACAAACACCATGGCCTCAGATCTGACAGAAACCGCCGACCGCACAATCAACACACCGCACTGGCAGTGGACCGACATCACCGTTGATTCGCCCACCTCCGATGAAGATCTCCACCGACACTGCGCGTCATTTCCCGACTTCGACGAACTTGCGCTCAGAGACGCCTTCACCGATCACGACCTCCCCAAAGTCGACGACTTCGGCGACCACCTCCTGGTTGTCCTGCACGGACTCCGAGACGACGACGTCGAAACCTACGAAGTTGACTGCTTTGTCACCCCCGGCCAACTGCTCACCGTCCACCGTCAACGATCACCGGCCACCAATGCCATATGGTCACAACTCCAAGCTTCACCGCACCTCGCCCCCGAAACGACAGGCGAACTGGTCGCCTCGCTCGCCGACATCATGACTCGACGTCTCCTGGCAGTGGCCGACGCATTCGACCAACAAGGCGAGGAACTCATTGCCCGAGCCCTCGACGCCGACCCTCAGCTACTCACCGAACTCACTGCCATCCGATCTGACATTGCAATCACCCGCAGGGTGGTACACCCCCAACGCGAAGCACTCGACCAACTCAGACGCAGCACCTCAGTCATTGTCAGCGACGCCGCCCGGCGCCGCTTCTCCGACGTATTCGACGTGGCCATTAGAGCCGGCCACGGACTGGAAATCGCCCGGACAACCGTCAGCGAAACCCTCGACGCCTACCGCAGCGCTCAGGCAGTGCGCGCCACCGAAGTCAACCGCGTACTCACCATCTACGCAGCAATCATGCTTCCACTCACGCTCGTGGCCGGATTCTTCGGCATGAACCACCCCAACCTTCCAGGCATCAACAGCAACTTGGGATGGCTGATCGTCACCTCCGTCATGGCAGCAATCGCCGCTATCTCGCTGGGCGTTTTCGTAGCACTCGGCTGGATACGACGACCATCGGGACGCCAGGCCGCAACGACACTCGGCAAAGGCCTCATCGAAGCCGCGCGCGCACCCGTCGAAGCCGTGGTGACGCTCACCGCGCTGCCACTGAGAACCATCAAACGCCCACCCCGGAAGGCCCAAAGAGGCGCAACCGAACACGACTGAGCCGTTCACCCGCGCCTTCAAGCGCTTTCCGATCCGCTTTGGGGCGCCTGCTACGGTGGCAGCCATGACACGGCGGCTTTGGGGACGAGGCAGCGAAACGCCCGCCATCGAAGCGTCGCACCCTGATCTGCTGCGGCTGCTTGGTTTGGCGGGGATCGGTCGGTGGAGCTGGGACCTGGCAACCGATCACGTCAGCTGGACCTTGTGCAATGAACAGGCCCGCCCGGTCACCACCATTCACGAACTCGTTCAACTGGCGATGCCAGAGGAACGGGACCTCTTGTCTCGGGCCCTGGATGACGTCCGAAACGGCGACTCGGATCTCCATCATCGCTTTCTGTACATCACCCAGGATGCGGTGCCCGCAAGCATTTTCATCGATGGTGTTCGGATGCGAAACTCCAACGGCACGTGCTCAGTGGTTGGAATCTCCCGCTCCCAGAAGTCACACGATGGTTCTGAAACGGTGCTCACCAAACTGTTCGAGGAGCGCGACCGTGTTGCGCGGGCACTGGAAGCCGCGGTTCGGTCCCCCACACTTCCCGACGTCGCCGGCCTCACAATCGATGTGGCCGTAAGCGGTGTCGAATCCCAGACGACCGGCGACTTTCATGACCTCTTCCCACTCCGCAATGGCGACTGGGCGTTCACCATTGGAGACGTGGGCGGTCACGACAGCGCCGCAGCAGCGCTCACCACCGCCGTACGTTATGCGCTTCGAGCCTCCGCCCTCGTGCGCCCCAAGCCAGCCCGGGTGCTGGAAGCGGCCAATTCCTCACACCTCTCTGCTGCCGCAGACGATCGCTTCACCACGTGCCACTACCTGCGACTGGGTCCGCTCCGTTCAGGCGTCATGGCGCTTCGGATCGCGACAGCTGGACATCCCCCGATCATCATCCGGCGAGCCAGCGCCCGCATCGACGAACTGACCGCAACCGGACCGATGCTCGGTCTGATGGAGCACCCAGAGTTTGGCGAAGCCGCTGGCTCTCTCCGCCCGGGCGACATTGCGGTTGCCTACACCGATGGACTAACAGAGCAGCGAAAGGACGACGAGCCGTTCGGACATGAAAGACTGATCGACCTTCTTCGGCAATGGGACGGACCAGTCAACGGGCTGGCACATCATCTCCACACCGCAGTCCTGGAGTTCAGCGGCACCCCGTTCCAGGACGATGTGACCACCGTTGCGATCCAGGTCCAGAAACAGACAGGTGCTTTGACCGATTTGCCGTAACCGTTCACCGCAGGTTGAGATCCATCGATGTCAGGGCTCAGGGGTGCAGCACCACCTACGATGACGCCTCAGCGCAGCGGGGCATCAGTCGGTCGAACCGGTGACGGTAGCAGCGTCTCACCCATGAGGGCTGCGTCCACCGCCGCCGCGCAGGAGCGGCCTTCGGCGATAGCCCAGACAATCAGGCTCTGCCCGCGCCCCATATCGCCGCATACCCATACGTCGTCCACGTTGGTGGCCCACTGGTCGCTGCGTTCCACATTGCCGCGGTCGGTCAGGTTCACGCCCAACTCGTCCAACAGGGTGCCCTTCTCCGGGCCGGTGAAGCCCATGGCCAGCAGCACCATGTCGGCGGGGAAGGTCTTCTCGGTTCCCTCGATCGGCACGAATTTGGACCGGCCGTCCTCGATCACCATCTCAACACGCACGGTTTCGAGTGCCTTGACGTGGCCGTTCTCGCCGATGAATTGGACGGTGTTGATGGCGTACTCGCGCTCGCCGCCTTCTTCGTGAGCTGATGAGACGCGATAGCGCATCGGCCACGTGGGCCAGGGATTGGTGTCGGGGCGTTCCTCAGCTGGGCGAGGCATGATCTCAAATTGGTGAACCGACCTGGCCCCATGGCGATGGGACGTTCCCAGGCAGTCAGCTCCGGTGTCGCCGCCGCCAATGATGATGACGTCCTTGTCTTTGGCAGAGAATGGATGGTCATCCATGTCCCCCTCCTGCACCTTGTTGGACGGCGGCAGGAATTCCATGGCCTGGTAGATACCGGTGAGCTCCCGGCCCGGGATGGACAGATCCCGCCATTGGGTGGCACCGCCGGCAAGCACCACGGCGTCGAAAGTGGACTGCAGATCGGCGACCGTGATGTCCACGCCCACGTTCACGTTGCAGCGGAACTCGGTGCCTTCGGCCTTCATCTGCTCCAGACGACGATCCAGATGGCGCTTCTCCATCTTGAATTCGGGGATGCCGTAGCGCAACAGGCCGCCGGCGCGATCGGCGCGCTCAAAACAGACAACGGTGTGCCCGGCACGCGTCAGCTGTTGCGATGCCGCCAGGCCGGCTGGTCCCGACCCGACCACGGCCACCCGCTTGCCGGTAAGGGTGGTCGGGATGACAGGGGTGACCCAGTCTTCGGCCCATGCCCGATCGATGATCTCCACTTCCACGCGCTTGATGGTGACGGGATCGCTGTTGATCCCCAGAACGCACGCTTCTTCGCACGGTGCCGGACAAAGCCGGCCGGTGAATTCGGGGAAGTTGTTGGTGGCGTGCAGGCGGTCAATGGCCGCACGCCAGTTGTTGCGGTAGACCAGATCGTTCCAGTCCGGAATGAGGTTGCCCAAAGGGCACCCGTTATTGCAGAACGGAATACCACAGTCCATACAACGGCTGGCCTGGGTCTGGAGCTGCTCTTCAGGGAAGTCTTCATAGACCTCTTTCCAGTCCCGCAACCGAACCGGAACCGGACGTCGCCCGGGCAGTTCCCGGCGGTGTTCGATAAATCCACGTGCGTCACCCATGGGGCATCCTCTCGATCTTGTTCTGGCTCGTGCTCGGGTGGGGGCGGTGGTGCCGGGGTACAGCGCTGAATCTGACCGGGCTCAATCTGATCGGGCTGAATCTGACCGGGCTCAATCTGATCGGGCTGAATCTGACTGGGCCGTATATGACCGGGCCGATCATGATCGGCTCGACGCCATGACGGCCTCGTCGGGATCCTGGCCGGTCTCGTCGGCCTCGGCCAGCGCTCGCAGCACCCGCTTGAAGTCCTTGGGCATTACTTTCATGAACTTACGCGACAGCTCTTCCCAGTCGCCCAGGATTTCGGTGGCGACATCGCTGTTGGTTTCGGTGAGGTGCTGACGAATGCGTTCCTGCAACCACACCTGATCTTCGGCGGTCGGCAGATCCAGATCGACCATCTCATGGTTGACCCGCGAGCTGAACGAAGCGTCGGCATCGAAGACAAACGCAATGCCTCCGCTCATACCAGCGCCAAAATTACGACCCGTCGGACCAAGCACGACCACTCGGCCGCCCGTCATGTATTCACAGCCGTGGTCGCCCACGCCTTCAACAACTGCGATGGCGCCCGAATTGCGGACACAGAACCGCTCGCCCACCCGGCCTTGAAAGAACGCTTCGCCCCCGGTGGCGCCGTACAGAAGAACGTTCCCGGCGATGATGTTCTCGTGCGGTTTGAAACGAGGATGGCGTTCTTCGGGTGCTCGAACCACCAGGCGTCCACCTGACAAGCCTTTGCCGGCAAAGTCGTTGGTCTCGCCGGTCAGCTTGAGAGTGATCCCCTTCGGGATGAAGGCGCCGAAACTGTTGCCGGCCTGACCGGTGAAGTTCACGACAATGGAGTCTTCGGGAAGGCCATCACGACCGTGGCGCTTGGTCAACTCGTGACCGAGCATCGTGCCCACGGTGCGGTTCTGATTGCTGATCGCCATGTCCAGCTCCACCTTCTCGCCTCCGACCAGGGCGGGGAAGGCCAACCCGATCAACTTCACGTCGAGGGCCTTGTCCAGACCATGGTCCTGCACGCTGGTGTTGTAAAGCGCCGAACCGGGTCGGGCCGGCACCGAGTGAAGAATCGGCGAGACGTCGAGACCGTGGGCCTTCCAGTGATCGACGGCTGCGGTCTTGTCCAGCAGATGTGACTGGCCAATGGCTTCGTCCAAGCTGCGGAATCCCAATTCGGCCATCAGCTCCCGCAGTTCCTCGGCCACGAACTCCATGAAGTTCACAACGTGGTCCGCTTGACCTTCGAAGTTCTTGCGGAGCTGCGGGTCCTGGGTGGCCACGCCAACGGGGCAGGTGTCCAGATGGCACACGCGCATCATGATGCAACCCATGACGACCAGTGGTGCGGTGGCAAAACCAAACTCTTCGGCTCCCAGAAGCGCCGCGATCATCACATCCCGACCGGTTTTGAGCTGGCCGTCACACTGAACGACCACCCGGTCCCGAAGATCATTGAGCACCAGGGTCTGTTGGGTCTCGGCCAGGCCAAGTTCCCAAGGGGTGCCACAGTGCTTGATCGAGGTCAGCGGCGAAGCACCGGTACCGCCGTCGTGGCCTGAAATCAGGACAACGTCGGCGTGGGCTTTCGACACGCCGGCGGCGACGGTTCCGACGCCAAGTTCTGAAACCAGCTTCACATGGATACGGGCGCTGGGGTTGGCGTTCTTGAGATCGTGAATCAGCTGAGCCAGATCCTCGATGGAGTAGATGTCGTGGTGCGGGGGCGGCGAGATGAGACCCACGCCCGGGGTTGAGTGGCGCACTTCGGCAATCCACGGCCACACCTTGTGGGCGGGCAACTGACCACCCTCGCCGGGCTTGGCGCCCTGCGCCATCTTGATCTGAATATCGTCGGCCTGGGTGAGGTACTCGCTGGTGACCCCGAAGCGGCCCGACGCAGCCTGCTTGATAGCGCTGCGTCGGCTGTCGCCGTTGGCGTCCAAGGTGTAACGCCGCGAGTCCTCGCCCCCCTCGCCCGTGTTGGACTTGGCCCCCAGGCGGTTCATGGCGATCGCCAACGTCTCATGGGCCTCGGCCGAAATGGAGCCGTAGCTCATGGCTCCGGTGGAGAAGCGTTTGACGATGCTGCTTACCGGCTCTACTTCATCGAGCGGCACTGGATGTCGGCCGTCGGTGTTGATGCGTAGTAGCCCGCGAATGGTTGCCAGTCGCTCCGACTGGTCGTTGACCCGGCCCGTGTACTCCTTGAAGATGTCGTACCGACCGGTCCTGGTGGCGTGCTGAAGTTTGAAGACCGTCTCCGGATTGAAGAGGTGGTACTCACCCTCGCGCCGCCATTGGTACTCGCCACCGACTTCCAGGGTGCGGTGGGCCCGTTCAGTGGCCCGGTCGCCATAGGCCACCCGATGCCGCTGCAGGCTCTCTTCGGCAATCTCGTCATAACCAATACCGCCAAGGCGACTGGCGGTGCCGGTGAAGCAGTCGTCGATCACTTCCTTGCCGATGCCGATGGCTTCAAAGATCTGCGCACCGATGTAGGACTTGATGGTGGAGATGCCCATCTTGGACATGACCTTGAGCACTCCGGCGTCGCAGGCTTTCACGTAGTTCTGGTGAGCGGTTTCGGGCAACGTCAATGCGTTGTTGCCGTCGGGTTCGTCAAGCATCTGGTCAAGCGTCTTGAAGACCAACCATGGGTTGACCGCTTCGGCGCCAAAACCGAGCAGCGCGCAGATGTGGTGGACCTCCCGGGCCTCAGCCGACTCCACAATGAGCCCGACCTGGGTGCGGTTCTTCTTTCGGACCAGGTGGTGGTGCACTGCACCGGTTGCCAGCAGCGCAGGAATTGGTGCCCAATCCTGGTCGACGGCGCGGTCCGACAAGATGAGGAGGTTGGCGCCGCGGTCGATGGCATCACTTGCTTCTTTACGAATGCGGTCCAGCGCGGAACGAAGTCCATCACCACCCGATGCGGCGTGAAACACGCTGGAGATCGATTCGGCTTTGAACGCGCCGACCGGGCCGTCTGCGGTTCCGTCCAGCACGGCCAGCGACGCCAGCTCCAAATTGGTGATGACCGGGTGTCGGCTCAGGATCTGCGCACAGGAGGCTGGCGTTGGATCCAGCAGGTTGGCTTCGGAACCCAGCCAGGTCAGCGTCGCCGTAACGATCTGTTCGCGGATGGCGTCAAGGGGCGGGTTGGTTACCTGGGCAAACAGCTGTTGGAAGTAGTCGTACAGGAGCCGGCTGCGATTGGACAGCACCGCAACCGGGGTGTCGGTCCCCATGGAGCCCAGCGCTTCTTTGCCGGTGCGGGCCATGGGGGCCAGCAGAAGTTTGACGTCCTCGTGAGTCCAACCAAAGGCGCTCTGCAGCTCGATCAAATCGCCGTGGGTCTCGCGCTCCCCCGCCTCGGGCAGATCTGCCAGGCTCACGCGGTGGTCTTCGATCCAGCGATGGTAGGGGTTGGCGGCCGCCAGGTTCTGCTTGATCTCGGCATCCCGGATAATCCGGCCTTCGCCAAGATCGATGAAGAACATTCGGCCCGGTTGCAGGCGGCCCTTCTCCACAATCTTGTCGTTGGGCACGTCCACCACGCCGACTTCCGAAGCCATGATGACCATGTCGTCATCGGTCACCCAGTACCGGCTGGGGCGCAAACCATTTCGGTCCAGCACCGCTCCCACCACGTCTCCGTCGGTGAAAGCAATGGAGGCGGGACCGTCCCACGGTTCCATGAGCGACGCGTGGTACCGGTAAAACGACTTGAGATCGTCATTCATGGCCTCATGGCGTTCCCACGGTTCAGGAATCATCATCAGCATGGCCTGCGGCATGGAGTAGCCGCCGAGGACCAACAACTCAAGGGCCTCGTCAAAGCGCGCCGTATCGCTGGCGCCCGGCGTGCAGATGGGAAAGATTCTTTCGATGTTCTCACCCAGATGTGGTGAGGACAGCAGCGCTTCGCGGGCCTTCATCCAGTTCTCGTTGCCGGCCACGGTGTTGATCTCACCGTTGTGGGCCACCATGCGGTACGGGTGCGCCAGCGGCCAGGACGGGAAGGTGTTGGTGGAGAATCGGCTGTGCACCAGCGCCAGCGCACTTTCGACCCGGGAGTCAACCAGATCCGGATAGAACTGGCCAAGCTGCGGCGTGGTCAACATGCCTTTGTAGACAATGGTGCGGCTCGACAGGCTGGGCATGTAGACGCCGTCGTGTTGGCTGCTCTCCCCGACCAGCGCTTCGTTGGCTTCGTCGGCGCCGGCCGGAACAACAACTTCATGCTCAACGCGTTTGCGGGCCACGTAGCAGAGGCGGTCCAGGTCGATACCGGCTTCACCGTTACCGGCGATAAACACCTGCTTGAAGACCGGCATGGTCCTGCGGGCCCCCGCGCCCAACATCATCGGGATGGTCGGGACGTCACGCCACCCCAGGACCGTGAGCCCCTCCTCCACGAAGATCTTCTCCATCTGGCGGATGGCGCTGGACGAACTGCTCACACTTTGGGGAAGAAAGGCAATGCCGGTGGCGTACTGGCGCTCAGGAGGAAGTTCGAAACTGACAACGGCCCGGTAGAACCGATCGGGTACCTGCAACAAAATGCCGGCGCCATCGCCGGTGTTCGCTTCGGACCCCAATGCGCCGCGGTGCTGCATTCGACACAGCGCGCCGATACCGGTTTGCACAATGTCGTGGCTCTTGACGCCCTTGTAGTTGACAACAAAGTTGACGCCGCATGCGTCATGTTCGTTGCGAGGGTCGTACAGGCCTTGTGGTGCAGGAAAATCACCGGAACGAGGTAGCGCCATCAGGCGAGCCAGCCTTTCGAAGTAGAAAACGACAGGAACAGGGGTAAGAACAACATCAGTCCAAGGCGTCCTTGGCTTCGACCGCACCCACAAGCTGTTTACCCTCAGAGACTATTTGGCTCCGCGAGGAGCAGCCAAGTCCGGCTCGCACCCTACCTGGCGGCCGATTGCGTCCTTTTCCCGCTGCTTTGCGCCGGTTCGATGCCGATTCGCGGCCCGGTGTTGTGGACGTATCCCCTGTCGGCTCTAGGGTTTCTGGGGAACCCGCCAAAATCGAGTCTGCCGGCGCGGCGGATGCGGAACAGGAAGCGAGACCGCAATGGAGCCGGCAGGAATTAACACGCTGTTGACACTGATCGACGCTTCGCCGTCTCCTTTTCACGTTGTTGAGACCGCGTCGGGCTTGTTGTCAGCCGCGGGATTTGCCGAACGGCACGAGGCCGCGGCCTGGAACGGCGACGCCGCGGGGCGCTGGTTTGTGCGTCGGGGCGGTGCCCTCGTGGCATGGGTGCAGGGCGATTCCCGGGTGGGCGACGGATTTCGCCTGATCGGAGCCCATACCGACAGCCCCAATCTGCGGATCAAGCCGCAGCCGGACCGCGCCGCCGTCGGCTATCGCCAACTCGGTGTCGAGGTGTACGGCGGCGTGCTTCTCAATTCCTGGTTGGACCGGGATCTGGGCGTCTCGGGAGTCGTGTCGGTCCGAGACCACCGCGCGGTCGACCGGTACCGAGACGTGCTCTTCCGCTCCGATGCGCCCATCCTGCGGATTCCGCAACTTGCCATCCACCTGGATCGGGAGATCCACGATCGCGGCCTCCAACTGAACAAACAGACGCACATGTCGCCGGTCTGGGGAATTGGAGCCGAAGAGCCCGGGGCGTTCGCCAGGTTCGTGGCCGACCTGGCGAGTGTGGACGTGGCCGACGTCCTGAGCTGGTCGGCGATGACCCATGACCTGACCCCATCGCGGGTGGTCGGCATGGATCAGTCGATGATCGCCGCCCCTCGCATCGACAATCAGATGTCGTGTTGGGCCGGGCTGGCCGCACTGTTGGACGTGGCCGAGCACCCCGCCGATGCCACCTCGGTTCTGTGCCTGTTTGATCATGAAGAAGTGGGGTCGGTCTCGCGTTCCGGCGCCGCGTCGTCGATGCTGCCCACCTTGTTGGCCCGCATTGTGCGGTCGAGTGGAGGATCCGAAGAAGACCATGCGGCGCTGTTGTCCCGCTCCTGGTGCGTCAGCGCAGACGGAGCGCACGCCACCCATCCCAATTACGCCGACCGGCACGAGGCCAACCATCAGATTCAGCTCAACGGCGGTCCCGTGGTCAAGATCAACGCCAACGAGCGGTACGCCACAACCTCAGAGAGTCACGCACTGTTCGTGGCTGCATGTGAGCGCGCCGATGTGCCGTTCCAGCGGTTTGTCAACCGAACCGACCTGGCGTGCGGATCGACCATCGGGCCGGTGACTTCGGCCCGGCTGGGTATTCGCACCGTGGATGCTGGCGTTGCCCAGCTGGCCATGCACTCGGCCCGCGAAACTGCAGGCGCCGATGACTACCCACGCTTCGTCGCCGTGCTCTCCGAAGTCCTTCGTTCCTGAACGCGCCGTTCACCGTTGCTTTCGGTGAACCGCCTCAGGTCACGGCCGAGCGAAGGGCCTGATCAAGGTCCTGCCAGAGATCTTCGACGTCCTCGCAACCCACCGAAAAGCGAATCAGGGTTGGGGGCATGGTCTCCTGACCCGCCACGCTCGCTCGCCGCTCCATGGTGGATTCGACCCCGCCCAGGCTGGTGGCGTGATTGACAATCTCGGTTGCGCCGCAGACCGCCGCCGTCTGCTCGGCAGTGCCGGCCACTTCGAACGACATCATCGCTCCCCATCCCTGCATGAAGGACTTGGCGATGTCGTGAGTCTTGTGACTGGGGAGACCGGGGAACCGGACGCGGGAGATGAGTTCATGTTCCTCGAGCCGGTGCGCCAGTATCTGGGCGTTGGCTTGCGCCTTCTCCATCCGCATGGCCATCGTCCGGGCGCCGCGGACCGCAAGAAATGCTTCCAGGCCTCCAATGCTGGCGCCGTGAAGAAGCCGTCGAGCTTTGAACTCTTCGTGAAGGTCGTCGTTGGCGGTGATGGTCAGGCCAGCCAGCAGGTCCGAGTGTCCGCCAATGAATTTGGTGGCCGAGTGCACGACGACATCAGCACCGAGGGCCAGCGGTTGCTGAACCAGCGGTGTGGCGAAGGTGCTGTCCACGGCCACGATGCAGCCGGCCTTTCGAGGCGCGGCACAAATGGTGGGAATGTCGGCCACCGCCATCAGCGGATTGGCCGGCGATTCCAGCCAGATCAGGTCTGCGTTCGGGGCCGCGTTGACCCAGGCCGAGGTGTTGTCCAACTCCAATCGGATCACATTCCACCGACCCTGCTCTTCGGCTTCGGCCACCAGGCCTTTCACCCCGTGATAGGGGTCCACCGGCATCACGAGGGTCGCCCCGGTGGCAAGTCGGTTGAGGACGACCGCCGCGGCTGCCATACCGGATCCGAAAGCCAACGCCCGGCCGCCTTCGAGCCGACCGATCAGCTCTTCGAGCGCCTCAGACGTGTCGGTGCCGTCGGATCGGGAGTACACCCGCTCACTGGGCAGGTAGAAGTTGGACGCCAGAATCGGCGGCACGTTCAACGGCGCGCCCGGTTGGCGTGACCGAGCACCCGCAATCAACCAGGTGGACGGATCCATGGCACCCATGTCTTGGCCACCGGCGGAGTCATTCTGCATGCTGAGCAGGCTAGTTGACGGTCCAAACCGGTGAACCAGCCTTCACGTTCGGCCGGCGAACAAACGGCTGCGGCGGACACTGTTGAACACCGTGACTGCGGTCATGACCACCGCAATCAGTTCCAGCCGACCCACGATCATCAACCCGGCCAGCACCAACCGGGCGTTACGGGGGAAGATGGCAAAGGATCCGGTGGGGCCTGCGTCGCCAATACCCGGTCCCATGTTGCTCAAAGCATTGAGTGACGCCGCCGCGGCCTCCACCGGGTCGAAACCGTTGAAGCCCACAACCACCGTGCCAATGGCCGCCATCACGAAGTAGAGCGTGACGAAGCCCAGCACCCGGTTGACAACGTCGTCGCCAATCGCCTTCTTGCCGAGCTTGACCGGGATCACTCCTCGCGGATGGCGGATCCGTTGCAGTGAGCGGACCATGTGGCTGACGGCAACCTGGAACCGGAAGACCTTCAGACCCCCGGAGGTGGAACCGACGTTGCCGCCGATGATGTACAGAAAGAGCAGAACCATCAGCGCGCCGGGGGCCCACGTCACGAAGTCACCATCAGCGCCGCTCCGGGTGGCGCTGCCAAACCCGGTGCTGGAAATGATCGAGGCCGCGTTGAATACGCCATGACGAAGCGCCGGCCCGAAGTTGAGGGTCCCGCTCATCCAGTTGATCACCGTTGCTGCGAGCGCTGCGGCCGCGAAGAGGACGATGAAGAGCATGGTGTCTGACGACCGGCGGTACGCCCGCGGATCACCGGTCATGGCTCGATAGTGAAGGGCAAAGTTCACCCCGCACACCAACATTGCAACCACGGCGACGACCTCCACCAGCACTGAGTCGTAGGCACCGATGGACGAGCTGTTGGGCGAGAACCCGCCGGTGGCTGTGGTGGTCAGAGACAACGACACTGCGTCATAGAACCCAAGCTCGGTTCCCGCCCACGACGTGGCCCAGTACGCCAGCGCCACCGCCATGGTGAAGCCGGCGTACACGATCCAGAGGCGCTTGGCGGTCTCGGCCACCCGAGCGGTCAGTCGGTCCGACATCTCTCCCGGGGACTCGGCCGACATCAGCTGTAAACCGCTGACTCCCAGAGACGGCAGGACCGTCAGGGCCAGCACAACCATGCCCATCCCGCCGTACCACTGGGTCATCTGCCGCCACAACAGAATGCCGCGGCCGGTGGACCAGGTGCTGATGCCGTTCTCCAGGGTGTGCGCCTCGGTCAACACGGTGGAACCCGTGCAGGTGAAGCCCGACACCGCCTCAAACAGCGCCAGGTCCCACTCCTCCCACGTGAAGGTGTTGCCCATCAGGAAGGGCAGGGCCCCGACGAGCGAACTGGCGACCCACGTGGCGGTGACGGCGGCAAACACTGACGACGGCCGAAGATCATCGCCTGCACTGGTCCCCTGCCACATGGCACCACCCACCACCAGGCAGAGCAGCGCAGTGAACAGGAGCGGCCATTCATTGTCTGAGTACGGATCCGAGTAGCCCCATTCCACCAGCAGACTGATCAGAAGACCCGGGGCCAGGAATACCAGACCGATCCCGGTCACGTGAATGACCGGGTGCACGGGTCCATCCGGCCCGTCAACGAACGAGACGGGAGTTGGCGTGGGATCACCCGGGGGCGCTTCGCCTGCGGAAGCGAATCCGCCATGGCCAAGTTGTTTGGCCCGCTCGCTGATCGATGCCATTTCAGCCACGGGTCCGGGTTGACAGACGAGCGTCTTCGGCCCGGCGGCGCATCCACAAGCCCAGGGAGCCGGTCGCCAACAGCAGCGGATACACCGACAGTCGACCCGCGAGCATGAGGACCGAGAGCACCACCCGGGTGTCGGCGCCGGTCGTCCACGCCGCATCAGTGGCCGCCAAGTCGCCCAGGCTCGGACCAAACGTGGAGATGGCAGAACTGGAAGCGGCGACCGCCGTCAGCACATCCAGACCCGAGATGGCGAGCAACAATGAACCCGTGATGATGCTGACGAGCACCAGCACATGATGCGCGTTCATCTGACCGAGTGAGCGTTCGGAGGCAATCTGTCCACTTACCTTCACCGCCACCCGGGCGTGGGGGTGAACCTGCAGCGTCAGTTCTCGTCGGAGGAACTTCACCACTTCGATGACCCGCAGCCAGCGGAACCCGGCCCCGACCGAGCCGGACATGGAACCAGTGATGACAAGCAACAGCAGGATCGTGGGTGCGCCCCAACTCCATGCTCCCCAATCGGCGCTCCAGAAGCCGGTTGTGCTCAAGGCCGAGGTGGCCGTCACGGCGCCATCGCGAAGATGTCCGCTTGACGAACCGGTGGCATCGTCGGGATGAGTCCCAGCCCACCAGAACAGCACCGACGCACCCGTGATGGCAGTCAGATACCAGCGCACCTCGATGGATCGAAAGAACGGACGAAAACTGCCCTGGAGCACCCACCACATCAGCGGAACGCTGAGACCAACCACCGCCATGAGGACCGCCGCCACCCACTCAACCAGAGCACTGTCGAACCACGCCAACGAATCTGGATGGTTGCCGAATCCCCCTGAGGAGACCGAGGTCATCCCGTAGGTCAAACCATCGAACACGCCCATGCCAGCCAGGCCGAGGGCCAGCCAGGCGACGGTCGTGAAGCCCACGTACCAGCGTCCCAGGTTGCGGAGACCAACCAGCGGCGTGGGAACGATGGCTTTGAAAGCGCCGCCGCGACTGTGGAGCTCCCGGGTTTCGCGATCGTGGACCCAGAACGGCAGGATGATCAAGCCAACAATGAGGGCCGCAAACCCACCGAGCCACTGGGTTCCTGCCCGCCAGAACAACATGGGCCGCGACAGGGCTTCAATGTCGGGCACGGCGCTCAGGTTTGTTGTGGTGACACCAGCTACCGATTCAAAGAGTGCGTCGCCGACATTGGAGATGGCGCCGGTGGCCACGTAGACGAACGTGGAAATCAGCGCCATACAGATCCACGCCACAACCGCACCGTTCAGCACGGTCACGCCCATGGTTCGTGACGGATGCATCAGCCGCGAGCGTTCACGCCAGGCAACGCCGCCGCCCACCACACCCACCAGGGCTACTGGCCAAATTTGACCGATCGCGCCTGGTTCGTCGATGACGGCAACCACCAGGGTCAACGCGCTCAGAATCGCCGCCAGCGCCAACGCGCCCAGAACCCCGACGGCCACCGGTGCAGTGGGCGAGGACCGACTGGACTGTGAGGACCTGGCGAGCAGGTGACCGGGCAAACGACGGCCGGACCGGGGCCGTCCTGCGCCTCGCCCAGAGGTGCTTGCGCCCCGCCCGGAAGTGGTGGTCATCGCGAGCGCGTCAACAGTCCCCGTACGTCGGCCACCTGCTCCGGTCGGGCGACAGCCACCACGTGATCACGGGACTTCAACGTTGACCACCGTCGGCCGATCTCGGTGTCACCATCGCGAATGATGGCCGCAATCAGGGTCTCCGATGGCAAATGAAGATCGGCCAGGCAGGCGCCGTCGGCTTCGCTGCGAGACTCCACCTCGATCTCAAACACTTCAATATCTGAAGTCAAGGAGGTGGCCACCTGGGTGACGTTGCCCCGGACATGGCGCAGCACCGCATTGGCGCTGGCAGTGCGGGGCGAGATGGCGGCGTCAATACCGACCTCACCCAGCAGGCCCTGCAGCTCCAGACGGTGGAGCACCGCGATGGTCTCGGCCGCGCCCATGGACTTGGCAAACAGGCACGCCAACACGTTGGCATCATCCTGTCCGGTGAGGGCAATCACCGCGTCCTGGCTGCCGACGTTCTCACTCTGCAACAGTTCGGCATCGGTGATATCTCCCTGGAGAATGAGCACGCCTTCCAGCGTTTCGGCCAGCTCCTGGGCTCGGAGAGGATTCCGCTCAACCAGGGTCACCTCGGCATGACGTTCAACCAGCCGGCCGGCAAGGATCTCTGCGGTGCGGCCACCGCCCAAAAGCATGATGCGTCGATGCGAGCCACGAGGAATGCCCAACAGCTCCGAAACCTTGCGAGACGCTTTACGGCGGCAAATGACCCGCAACGTGTCCCCTTCTACAATCGTGTGGTTCTTGCGGGCGACGACGGTCTGACCCTCCCGACGCACGGTTGCGACGATGAAGTCCCATTCGGCGCCGTCCTTGCCGTATTCGTCGCCGATTTCCTCAAGGCGACGTCCAACGATCGGCGCATCCGCCGAAACTTTGGCTCCCAACAGCATCACTTCGCCGTTGGCCAGATAGGCCACCTCGGTGGCACCCGGGTACGCCAGCAGACCGAAGATGTCCCGTGCCGTGGCCTCATCGGGGTCGATTATCTGATCGGCCCCGGCGGCGCGTTGGATGCGCCGCGCGCTTTCGGAGCGAAGTTTGGGACTCTCGATTCGGGCAATCGTTTTGCGCACGTGAAATTCGGTCTTTGCCACCAGGCACGCAAGAAGGTTTGTGGCATCGGACTTGGTCACCGCCACCAGCAGATCGGCCTGTTCAATACCGGCTCGTTGCAGCGTGTCCGGGTGGCAGCCGTTACCCAGAACGCCGAGCACATCCTCGTGCTTTTCGAGGTCGGTCAACCGGGCCGGATCCCGTTCGATGACGGCGACATCCACGCCCTCCCGGCTCAACAGGCCCGAGACATAGGAACCCACCTCACCTGCACCGATGACCACGATTCTCATTCACCGAACCTTATAACCATCGACCGCTGAAAACGGCGAGACGACCCAAAATGAAGCACCGGGATTGGCGGCTCAGAACCAACGAACTCCCAGCTCAGTTATGGCCGCATCCAGTGGCACATCGTGCGCCTGACTGTCGATGGTTGATACGCGCTGCGCTTCGAAGGCCGTAGCAATCATCCTCGGCCTGTCCGGTTGGTTGCGGGTCGGGCCGAATGCCCGGTCATAGTGCCCGCCTCCACGGCCCAGGCGAGCCCCGACCGCATCAAAGGCAACCAGCGGCGTGAGCACAACGTCGAGTTCCAGCGCCGCCATCCGGTCCGTGGTCGACGGCTGAACGATGCCGTACGGGCCCACCTCGGTGGGGTGACCAACCGACCACGGGCGAAAGTCCATGCCGAAACCACCATTGCCGTCGTCCACCAAACCGGGAAGGACAAGCTCAACACCTCGATCGACCAGCAGCGGGAATGCGGCGGCGAGGTCCGGTTCGCCATCATCGGCCAGGAACGCGGCAACGCGGGTTCCCCGTCGGAGGCTCGTCAGCCCGACAACGTGACTGACAAGTCCCAACTCCGCCCGGGTACGTTCTTCGCCCACTTTGGCCCTCCGAGCCTGACGGCCAGCCCGGCGAAGAGAGTTTCGGACATCTGCGGCTGACGGAACCGGCGCGGATTGGGAGTGAGACATCACCACTGGGTGAGTATCGCAGACCTAGGCTGGCAGAGCACCAACGGTGCGCCCCATATGACCGTGGACCCCTGCGGATTCAGCATTTGGATCTCAGCAGGCGGGACACTAATTTCAACACGTTATTTGTTGGCGGTTCTGCCGTCTTTGCCCGCCCATCCGCGGGCTCATGACGTTCTTCTAAGGAGACCCCTTGAGTTCCATTCCCTATCTTGCGCTGATCTCAGCGGTGGCTGCGCTGGCGCTGGCCTTCTTCTATTACGGCAAGGTCAAAGCCGCATCGCCGGGTGACGACCGCATGGTCTTCCTGATGACCGAAATCCAGAAAGGTGCAAAGGCCTTCCTGAAGGCCGAATACACCTGGGTCTCGGTGTTCGTCGTCGCCATGGTGATTCTGTTGTCGATCGTGGTGGCACCATTGGCCGCGGTCTCTTATGTGATTGGCGCCGTCCTCTCGGCAACAGCAGGTTACGCGGGCATGACGGTGGCCACCATGGCCAACGCTCGCACCACCGAAGCGGCCAAGAACGGACCCGGCGAGGCGCTCCCTGTTGCGTTCCGTGGCGGCGCCGTTATGGGCTTCTCGGTGGCTGGTTTGGCGCTGCTCGGTTTGATGTTCGTGTACCTGCTCTTCGTCGAGTGGTTGGAAGTTGACAGCGCATTTGAGATCGTGACCGCCTACGGCCTGGGCGCATCGTCGATCGCCCTGTTCTCCCGCGTTGGCGGCGGCATCTACACCAAGGCAGCTGACGTGGGCGCCGACCTCGTCGGCAAGGTTGAAGCCGGTATCCCCGAAGACGACCCTCGCAACCCGGCCACCATCGCCGACAACGTGGGCGACAATGTGGGCGATGTCGCCGGCATGGGCGCCGACCTGTTTGAGAGCTACGCCGGTTCGATCATCGCGCCCATCTCGCTGGTCGCCTTTGCTGTGGCCCTCACCGCCGAAGGCGCCAGCGGCGAACGAGTCCTGCCGCTGCTCATGTTCCCGATCGCCATTGCGTTTGTGGGCATGATCGCCTCGATCATCGGTTCGTTCTTCGTCAAGGGCGGCGAAAGCACCGACTCCAAAGCCCTCAGCCGAGCTCTGCACATGGGTACCAATGTGGCCATGGGCCTCACCATTCTGGCCACCATTGGCGTGGCGTACTGGCTCTTCGGCGGCGACGACTTCGACAACCCCATCGGTCTTGCGCTGTCGGTTATCGGCGGCCTCCTTGTGGGCTGGGCGCTTGGCAAAACCGCCGAGTACTACACCTCTGACCACTTTGCTCCGGTGAAGAAGATTGCTGCGCAGTCCGAAACCGGTCCCGCAACCACGGTGCTTGCCGGCATCAGCGCCGGCATGATTTCGGTCGCTTCGTCGGTCGTCCTGATCCTGGTCGGTGTGGGTGTCGCGTACTGGGGCGGCGAATTGACCTTCGACAGTTTCAACGCCGAAGGCGGCGCCGGTCTTGACGGCGGCATCTACGGCATTGCGGTAGCGGCCATTGGCATGCTGGCCACCACCGGCGTGGTGGTCTCGGTGGACGCCTACGGTCCCATCGCCGACAACGCCGGCGGTATTGCCGAGATGGCCGAACTTGACCCCTCCGTTCGCGAAGTAACCGACGCGCTGGACTCCCTGGGGAACACGACCGCCGCGGTCGCCAAGGGCTTTGCTGTCGGCTCGGCCGCGCTGACTGCCCTCGCCTTGTTCAAGAGCTTTGAGTTTGCGGTCAATGAAGCTGGCGGAAACTTGAACCTGAACATTGGCGATGTGCCCGTCTTCACCGGTCTCTTCCTCGGTGCGGGACTCCCCTTCCTGTTTGCCGCACTGACCATTGACGCTGTGGGTCGCGCCGCAACCGAGATGATCGAGGAAGTTCGTCGCCAATTCCGCGAGATCCCCGGTCTTCGCGAGGGCAAACCGGGCGTCGTTCCTGACTCCGCCCGCTGCGTGGCCATTTCGACCGCCGCTTCGCTCAAGGAGATGATCATCCCCGGTGCCCTCGCCATCGTGGTCCCTCTGGTTGTCGGCTTCATCAGCGTGGACGCCCTTGGCGGCCTGCTGGCCGGCGCCCTGGTCACCGGCTTTGCTCTGGCCATCTTCATGGCCAACGCAGGCGGTGCATGGGACAACGCCAAGAAGTACATCGAAGCCGGTGCGCATGGCGGCAAGGGCGGCGACCCGCACAAGGCCGCTGTTGTTGGCGACACCGTGGGCGATCCTTTCAAAGACACCTCGGGTCCGGCCATGAACATCCTGCTGAAGGTCATGACCATCGTCTCGCTGGTGTTCGCCAGCAGCTTCGTCTAGTTCCTACAGTTCCTTCTCGGTTCGGGCCGGTGTTTCCTTTCGGAAGCATCGGCCCGTTCCGCGCCCGGGCGGCAGGCCCAACGAATCCGCACCATCGAAACTGGATAGCCTGCCACGGTGGAGACTCCCGAAGCACTCGACGTTCTGGGTTTGGATATGGACGCGAGTTTTGAGGACATGCGCTCGGCGTATCGGGACCTGTTGATGCTCCACCACCCCGACGTGGATACCAGTCCGGGCGCGGCGGACCGAACCAATGACGTCGTGAACGCGTTCCGCTGCCTCCGCGACGCCACCCAGGAGGGCCTGGTACTGCTGCCGGTCCAGGACCTTCTGCCGGTACTGGGGACAGACGCGCTGCCATTGGTCCTGCGGGCCCGACCCGGCGACGTATTCCAGCGGCTGTACGACGCAGTCGAGTCCATCGGCGATATCAGCGGTATTGACCGCGACAGCGGCATTGTCCAGGCCATCGTCACGATGGACGGAACCGGTCCGTGTCAGCTGGGCGCGGAGATTGATCGGTCCGGTGCCGATCCGCGCATCCTTTTCACCCTTGAAGCCCTCACCGCGGAGCCACCGCCCGACATTGCTGATGTGGTGAGTCGGCTGGCCCCTCACCTCTGATCAGGAGCCCATGTCCTAAGGTGGCGCCGATGGCTGATGAGGAGACTGGGAGCGCCCCACCATTCAAAGCTTCCGCCCGTCGTGCGAAGCGCAAATCCAAAGCCGCCGAAGAAGAACGCCCAGATGCATCGGCGTGGCACGCCGACCCGTTCGGCCGCTACACAAAGCGCTGGTGGGACGGTGACCGCTGGTCAGAGAAGGTGAAAGCAGCCAACGGTCAACCAGGATTGGATCCGCCCGGCATAGATCCGCATCCGGTGGGTGCGCCACTGGCCGAACCGGCATCACCAATCCACGATGCTCATCTACCCATCAAGCCGCCACCGGTCAGCGGTCAGCTGACCTTTGCGCTCGGCCTGGTGGTCTTCGGCGCCCTCATTGTCCTGATGGGGCTGTTTCTTCTTGGAGTGATCTGACGGGCTGGCCCGCCACCGCCGTCAGGCTGCGATATGCGGGCTCAGCGGCGCGGTTGCATCAAGGGCATGGGATCGATTGGTGCGCCGTTGAGGCGAGCTTCGAAATGCAGGTGCGGACCGGTGGAAAGACCGGTGGTTCCCACATACCCAATGAGGTCACCCTTTTCGACCTTGCTGCCTTTGCTCACGTGGAACCGACTCTGGTGGGCGTACAAGCTGGACATGCCAGCGCCGTGATCGATGACGATGGTGTTTCCATAACCGCCATTGACCCCCGCCAGAATGACCGTGCCGCTGTCGGCAGCGTAGATGCCGGCGCCGTGAGCGCCGCCAATATCCAACCCGTTGTGCGGGCGGTAATAGCCGAGAATCGGATGTAGGCGAGGCCCGAACACCGAGCCGACCCGGCCGGCAGTCGGCCACGCCCATCCGTTACCGGTGGTTACCAGTTCCGGGTCAATGGTGGTGGCTCGTTCCCGATCGATGGCGGCGGCTCGGCCGGCCGCAACTTCGGCCTCCTGACGCTCTCGCTCAATGCGTTGGCGTTCGGTCTCCTGGGTCCGTCGAATGAACTCTTCGAGTTCGTCATTTGCGGCATTGACTTCGTCGATCCGGTTCTGCCATTCGGTGACCCGACGGCTGACTTCGTCACGAAGTTCTTCGGCGAGTTCCCGATGCTCTTCCAACGCGCCAAGGTCATCCTGGAGTGCCGCCTCGATGGCGGCCACGGCGCTGACGAGCTCCAGCTGTTCGTCTTCAAGTTCGGTTCGGGACTCTCGCAGTCCGCGAACGATCTCAATGACGTCGTCCTGCTTGTTGGTGGCCAGATCAAGAATGGCAAGCTTGGTCACGCCGTCCTGAACCGACGTCGATTGGAGCAACGTGCTGCCTTCGGCGCGGGTCTCCCCCAGGTATGCCTGGACGGCCAGTTCGGTGGCGGCGTCCTCCAGCTGGTCCAGGTCGTACTCGGCCCACTGGATACTCACCAGAATCTGACGTTGACGGAGTTCAGCGGCCGCCAACTCGACCTGCGCGGCCGCCACGTCGGCTTCTTTGCGTTGCACCAGCAGTTGGGCGGCTTCCCACGCCTGTTCCATTTCAAAATATTCGGCGTCAGCGGCGTCAAGATGCGCCTTCGCCTGGAGCTCTTCGTCCTCGAGTTGGCGCTGTTCCGCGCGGGCTTTGGCAATCGACTCTTCGGCTGACGCCTCGGTAGCCGCCACCGGCGCGACCGAACTCGACACCAGCGCCGTCAGAGAGATTCCCACGATTGCGGCAACCAACCACCGTCGACCCAACCACCGTCTGTCCAACCGTGCACGACGACGTTGTGCGCGCTCAGAGGAGCCCGACTCCAAGGTCGGTGGGGTGAAGGATGGAGTGGTGCTCATGGGGACAGAGAGACGCTAGCAGGCGATGTTGCTGTTGGGAAGAGGGTTGCCAATGTGAAGAGGGTGGCTCGTGCTGTGCATGGTGTTGGAGATGTGGCCCGGTAATCCGCGCCGACACCGCCGCAACAACACAGCTGCAGGAAATCCAGATCAAGCTAGAACAGCCGCTTGTCCTAGCGATGGCGCCCGCTACGATCGCACCGTGTCCCGACCCCATCGCCCAAACGTCTCCGCCCCATGATTTCCAGGAGCGTTGATGTTGCGGTGATTGGCGCGGGGCTGGCGGGTTTGAGCGCGGCGCAGGAACTCCAACTTCGCGGGCTCGACGTTGCGGTGCTTGAGCAGTCTGACGGCCCGGGTGGCCGCGTGCGCTCCGATCGGGTTGACGGTTGCATTCTCGACCGAGGTTTCCAGATCCTGCTGACCTCCTACCCCGAGGTCAAACGACAGTTGGATCTCGATGCGCTCGACGTTCACGCCTTCGCCCCCGGAGCCGTTGTGCATCTCGACGGCCAGAACCACATCGTCGGCGACCCATTGCGAGACCCCCGGTCGCTGGTACCAACGCTTCGTAGTCCAATCGGCTCGTTGACCGACAAGCTCACCATCGTGAAGTTGCGACAACGCGTGCTCCGCGGCGACGGCCGACAACTTCTTCGGGCCCCCGAGACCAGCACGCGGGACCATCTCAGCACCCTGGGCTTCTCCCCACGCATGGTAACCAGGTTCCTGAGACCGCTCTTTGCCGGTATCCAACTGGATCCGGAGTTGGAGACGTCGAGCCGGATGTTCGACATAATCTTTCGTTCGTTGAGCCAGGGTGAGTCGGTTGTTCCGGCCGGGGGCATGGGAGCCATCCCGCAACAACTCGCCGACCGGCTGGCGCCCGGAACCATCCACTACAACACCACGGTCGAGCAGGTCGGGGCGGGAGGCGTGAACACTGACGACGGTCAGATCCACGCCGACCAGGTCATTGTGGCCACCGACGGACCAGCAGCTCACAAGCTTGTTGGAACTCGGTTGCCGGGCTCTCGAGCGGCCGCCTGTGTTTGGTTCCTCGCCGAGACCTCACCAGCGCCGGGCCGTCGAATTCTGCTCGACGGGTCAAGCGACGGTCCTGCCCTCAACGTCGCGGTGATGAGCGACGTGGCCCCGAACTATGCCCCCGCCGGAAAGGCGCTCATTGCCGCGTCGTGTCCCGGAACGGTGGGCCCCGGCCTCGAAGACGCCGTTCGTCAGCAAATGCGCAGCTGGTTCGGGGCGGTCGTGGACTCGTGGATCACCATTCGTGTCGACCGAATACCCCATGGGCAACCGGACCAGGCCCCGGCCTTCTCACCCAAGCGGTCGGTCCGGGTCCGTGACGGCCTTTGGGTGTGCGGCGACCATCGCGACACCGGGTCAATTCAAGGAGCGCTCTACTCCGGGCGCCGCACCGCAGTGGAGGTGCTCGAAGAGCTGCGAGTCGGCGGCCACCCTCCCGGCGCCTCTATGACGTGAGCGAGTTTGCGCCGATCGCCATGCGATCGGCCATGGCGCGCTCGATGAAATCCACCGCAATCTGAGCGGCCAGGGCCCAGCCTTCGGGATCGCGGTCTCTACGCAACCAGGCGCTCATCAGAATCGAATACACCGCCGTGAGCGTCATGGTTCGGACGCCAACGGTGCCAGCCTCGGGCCTCTCCCGCGCCGTCATGATGTCGAGCTGCGAAATCACTGATGGCACCGCAACGGTGGAGAAGTTGCCGAGCAGGGTCTCCGACGCTGAGACCATCAGGTACGGCAGGCGACGATAGGCCTCCATCGCATCATCATTGGCGTCGCGAAGCGCGATTTGGTACAACGCAACGACCAGATCGTTCAACGACGCGCGAAGATGATCCTTACGGCTGCCCAGGTTGTGGAGGGCGGCCAGCGGAATGCCACTGAGGTTGGACAGGGCTCGGAACTTCCAACCCGCTTCACCTTCGGTCAGCAGCAGGGTCAACGAGGCGCTGCGGACCCGAGCCTGGCGTTCGGGAAGATTGGACCCCTGGACAAACCGGATGGCCAGGTCCAGAAGCTCTTCGGCAATATTCACGGCCCGGAGGTCCAACTGGGGCTGCGGGTTGGCCCGGGCGTCGGCAATCGCGCTGGCGAAATGCCGTGGCCAGTTGGCCGGAATTTGTAGCAGGGCCCGCGCCACCGACAGGTGCTGCTGGTCCACCAGCAGTCGACCCACCATGTTACGACAGCCTTCGATGAACAGGTCGTCAACGGGAACGCCTTCGTTGAGCGGTTCGAAGACCGCCGTGCCGTCGATGTGCAGTCCCCGAGCCAGCAGGCTGGACAGCCACGGTGAGGCTTCAGCGTGCAGACGATGCGGGTCAAAAACGAACTCGGTTACCGCCCGTTCGCCGTCGGCGATGGCTACCAGCTGTGAAAGGTCCGTGACACCAAACTCGTCTCGGATCTGGTCTTCGATGAATGTTTCGCCGGCGTGCAACGCGCCCTGCATGGAGCCGGCGTAGTTGTACAGCGCCCCGACCGACACGTGAAGCCGCTGGGCCAACGATCGAGCCGAAACCGCCGTACCGGTGTCCTCGCGGACGAGCGAAAAGACGGCTCGGCCGATGTCGGTTTGGTCAATGAGTGCGCCCATATGTCACCACTCTCGCGCTCTCAGCGGTCGTTTGCCGAACCTGCTCCCGTTAACGAACGGCGTTCAACCCAAACGAGAGACGCGAAATTCGCGCCCCATCAACGATTCCTGCCCAAAAGTGAACTTTTTGCTTCACAGACCCGTAACGCTCGAGGTGGCAGATGCGAGACGTCAGGGTCCCGACAGTCGGTCGTGGCCAGGCTGCTATGGACCCGACGAGGCTTCGGCCAGCAATTCCGCCAGGTGATGGCGCTGTTTGGCCACCGCATCCAACGCGGTGACGACGTTGACCTGGGCTACGTCCTGCATCGACTTCTCCACCGCCAGTTTCACCGACCGCTCTCGTCGCGCCGCTCCAATTGCGGTTGGTATGCGGGCCAGCAACGCGAGCAACAGACCAACCCCCACGCCGGCCAGGAGCAACAACGTGGGAAGCGGCACCCAGTCGAGTTGTGGGGTCAGTGCGTCAAGGTCAATGCGCAGCAGACCATCCACCACCAGCAACGCCACCAGCCACAGCACCCCAACGGCGGCCACCAAAAGGGCAAGCTTCTGGAGGCCGCCGGCGAGCATCCACCATCGGGGTCGGGTCCGCGCAGCCCGCACCACAACTCCCGACTGGGCGTCTATCTCAGCCAGAACAGTGTCCTTCTGGCCCAATGCGGTAGAGCGCATAGCTTCGACCCATGGCGGGCCCAGCCCGTCGGCCGCCGACTCTCCTGCCTCGCGCAGCGATTGCGACACCTCGGCCTCGGCCACGACGCTGTTTCGAGCCACCGGCAGATCGGCCAAGGGCCGCTTGCGAAACGACCCCAACCATCGGGTCACTGGCCAACCAGTTGCGGAGCGAGCATCAAGAACATGCTGGCGCCGCGCCACGCTCCCGGCCGCGTCGGCCCCTGCGGCTCGCGCCAATCCGGCCACCAGAGATCGCATTGCGGAAGACGACAGGACAGCCGCGTCGGCGCCTCTGGTCGGACCGGTCGAAGGGAAGAGCGCCACCGCGTCAGCAATGTCGGCCTCGATGCGCTGGGTGGCGCTGCGCTGCGCGGCCACTTCGGACACCAGCGCCTCGTTGAGCGGAACCAGGCCGTCGCTTGAGCTGGCGCTCACCGGGTGGATCGTGGCTCCCGGAATCCCGTCGGCCTCCAGCAGCCGTCCAAGATCGGTCACACATTCATCGACGGCGTGCGGACTGAGGGTGTCTGCCTTCGAGAGCACAAACCGCATCACGTCCCGATGTCCGGCCAGCCGACGCAGATACCCCTCATGCAGCGCATGGTCGGCGTACTTCTGGGGGTCAACAACCCAAATGAACTGGTCCACCAGTTCAACGAGTCGATCGACTTCGACTCGGTGTGACTCTTCGGTTGAATCGTGATCCGGCAGGTCGAGCAGAACCAGACCGCCCAGCTCCGGGCGCCCGTCGGCTGATGCCACGTGATGACGGCGAGTAACCTGAAGCCAGTCGAGCAGATCATCGGCACCCCCGCCGAAGATGGCGGCGTGGGTTTTGCCCGTTGTCGGGCGGCGCACGCCCGGCTGAGAGACCTCTTCGCCCACCAGTGCGTTGAACAGCGTCGACTTTCCTGCGCCCGTCGGCCCGGCAAGGGCCACAACCGTGTGGCGGGTTCCATGCCGAAGCCGTCCTCGAGACCGCTCGACGATGGCGTCCACTTCGGTAGCGATCGGTTCCGGGAGATGAGCTCGCGTCAGATCGGCCGCCGCGCTCAGCGCATCAAGGCGTTGGGCGAGAGTGCTCACAGCGCGAGCGACTCGATGGCCCGCGCACCGGCTCGCAACTCGTCGGCGGTGGTTGAAGCCGGGATGTCAGAAAGAAGGGCCGTAAAACGATCGAGTTCGTTCGTGAAGATCTGGGCCAGACGGGTCTCCAGGTCGTCCCGGACCACCGCCACCACGTCTCGCAGCGCCTGCTCACCGAAGACCGCCGTGAGGATGGTCTGGCTGACCGCAGCGGTTCCGCCGCTGACCGCCAACTCTCCTCCGGTAAGCCCGGTGGTGGAGGCGAACACCGCAACCATGACCGCCACCCCAATGGCGTTGATGCCAAAGGAAAGGAAACGGGCGGTCGCAATCTTGTCATCGGCCATTTCCCGTACCACGTCCAGGACGCCACGCTCCCACTCGGTGATCGCCACTCGCACCCGGTCTCGAAGCTCAGGCGATGACCGATCGATGAGGCGCGGCGCGTCAACCAGGGCCTCGCTTCCACCCGGCATCGACTCCCAGCCTTTCACCACGGCCAACGCCGTTCGGTCCGCCGACTCGCGGACCAGAACTTCCAAGCTCGCCTCCAACTCGCCCCGTACCTCTTCGTCCACGCTCTTCTTGCCGGTGAGGGCCGATATGACCTTGTCTCTGGTCCGGCCAACGGTGCGCTGCAGTGTGTCCATAAACTCGCCGGTACCCACGATCTCCTTCCACTGACCCATGACCTCGCCGCGTAGCAGCGCTCCCGAGCCGACATCGGCGTCAACCTGATCCAACGCGGCTTCGTACTGGTTCTGGGCGAAAGCCCGGAGACGTTGAGATGCTTCGGCTTGAGTGGTTATGGCGTCGGCCACCCGATCGGCTCGGCCCGCAACCGACGCCAAGGCCCCTTCCAAGGACGAACGCACCATTTGGTCACGCGTCGCCGCGTCCGATACCAGTCCGGCCAGCCACTGCTGCAGTGGCGCCAGCGGATTACCGATTCGGCCATCAACAAGGGTGCCTTCGGCTATGGCAAAGAGTTCGGCGTCGGTGAGCCCCCTGTCGACCATCATGGAGCGGAGGTGATCGCTGATCTCCTGCTCGGCGCCCGGTGGTATTCGGTTGACCACCATGGCGAGGGCGATCGAACGTTCGGCGGCCCGGGCCAGGTACTGCCAGGGCACTGCGTCGGCGTAACGCGCCGCCGTGGTCACAAACAACCAGAGATCCGCCGCTCCCAACAGCTGCGCTGCGAGGTCGTGATTGGCCACCTCCACCGAGTCAATGTCGGGCGAGTCCAGAATCGCAAGGCCAACAGGCACCTGGGGGCTGGTTACCAGGTGGAGGCCGGCGCCGGTTGGACGTTCACCGGTTGAGCGGGGCAACTCGGGAAGAATTCCGCCATCTTCAAACCATTCCAGGTCATCGGGGTTGCAGACCAGAACCGGGGTGCGCGTTGTGGGGCGGAGCACTCCGGGGGTGGACACGTCATCACCCACCAGAGAATTTGTGATGGTCGACTTGCCGGCACCGGTCGAACCACCCAGTACCGCCAGCAACGGCGCATCGAGGCGAGCGAGTCGGGGAAGGATGTAGTCGTCGAGTTGATCCACCAGTTCGACTTTGGTTTTGTGGCCCGTTTCGGCATCAGGAAGCGCAAGCGGGAAGTCGGCCTGCGCAAGCTGAGCCCGCAACCGTTCGAGGCCGTCGTGTAGTTCAGCCACATGCCCGAGTGTAGGGAGCGACGATGGCGTCGGTGCGTTTGTCAGGTCTCGGTACTGGCGTCGAAATCGGGGACGGTGGCGTTCTCGGCCAGCTCACAGACCGCCAGCGTGCCGTCGATTGAAAAGTCAAAGTCATCAAAACGGGGGTCCTCGGCCAGGTCGTTCTGCTCGAAGTCCGGCACGCCGTCGATGATCACGCGAACGTCAGCTGGATTTCCGCCCTGTTCGCTCATCTGGGACCGGTAGGCGTCGATCAGCGCAGCTTCGGTGGCGTCATAGGCCTGCTTCATACAGTCGCTGCCACCCACCACGGTCTGGGCAAACGCGTACGCCGCGGGGGTGAGGCTGTTGTTCTCCGAAACCCAGGGAAACACATCGGTCATCTTGCCCACGAGGCCCTTGTCGAACACCACCGAATCCATGGTGGCCACCGCGTCCACCCGAGGCCGCGAGAACTCAATGGCTGCGGCGGGAATAATCACGTCGACCAATCCATCGAGCCGTTCAACCACTTCGACCAGGTCTGCACTGACACAGGTGTCGACGTCGCCGACGGCCACCATCTCCAAGGTGTCGGTGCGATAGGTCTGACCCACCAGATCGTGCTCGCGCGTGGCCTTCACCGGCACTTCGGCATGGATGCGGGCCCGGCAGTCGAGAGCGATCGGTTCGATCTCTATGATCCTGGGTTCGGGCTCGGCTTCGTCGAAGGTGACGGTGCTTTCCTGGGACGCAACTTCCACGCCTTCCCAAGGCCATCGAAAGTCAACAAAGCCGAGGGCTCCGAGGCCGATGACCACAAAGAAAACGACCAGCAGAACCAGGACCATTGATGCGGCCAAGCTGACAAGGCCCTTCATCGGTGGGGACTCGGTGCGTGCAGAGCTGGTGCGGTTCGGTCAGACTGCAGCCACTGCATAGCGAGCCTCAAACCGTTCGGCCGCCTCAACAATGGTGTTCGGAAATTCCATGATCTGGTGCTGCAGCTCGGTGCCGCGAGCGTCCAGGCCCGTCAGGCTGGCGATGCCCCAGTCCCGCAGTACCGGCATGACCACCCGGTCGTGGTGGAGCCTCATGTTGTAGACACCCGCCTTGGCCAACTTCAGCGAGCGGCGAAGGAAATGGGGAATGCCGGTGCCTGGCATTTGGAAGTCCTGCAGGGTGGCCAGGATGCCTTCCATGGTGGAATTCGGCTCCTGCTCAAGCATGGCAGCCAGCATCGATTTGTAGAAGATGAAATGGTGGTTCTCGTCAGCGGCCACCAATTTCATCAGCGCAATGGCATCCGGATCTTCAGTGAGCTTGCCGGCGTTCCGGTGGCTGACGCGGGTGGCGAGTTCCTGAAACGACGTGTACGCAAAGAGCTGTGCGGGCGTGTCAAAGGTGGGGAACCAGCCCGCCTTGACGGTGGCCATCCGGTCATCCTCGAGCGCCCGCGGATCACAATTGCGCGACGCCATCAGGTAGCTGCGCATGCCGATGCCATGCTGCATTTCTTCTGCGGTCCAGAGCCGGTTCCACTCCATCAGGGCGTGCCCGTCGGGCACCCGCGACTCAAAGTTGGAGTGGTAGTAGGGAAGGTTGTCCTCGGTCAGCAGGTTCAGCACCATGGCGTGTCGGGCGTCCTCGCTGATTGTGCACTGCGAGCGATCCCATGGCTTATCGCGGAACGACTCGCCCCGTTCCCACGGCACGTACTCGTGGTAGTACCAGTGTTCGCGACGATCCAGATGGTCGTCAATGAGGCGTCGCGCCTCGGCGTCCACGGCTTCAAGAACTTCGAATGCTTCGTTGAAGGCCACCCAATCTCCCTTTTTTGACCTCGGCTGCACACGATAGTGCCTGTGACTCGCGGACGCTCGGCACTGGCGATTGCCCGCACGGCCGTTCGCCTCAGTCTCGATGCTGCAGCCATGTGCTGGCCGGCGAGTAGCTTCGATACATGAAACTTTCCGCAGTGCCCATCACGTGTTCCATCGTGCCAGTGCACCGGGGCTGGCGGCCGTCATGGGTCTGCTGAGAAGGTCAGGCCAAACCGGGCTGATTTGTGAGTCGCCCCGCATTCTGGTGGTTGACGATCTGGCGACGCCCGACCAGTGCGCCCACGTCATCGAGCTGGCATCCGCCGGGCTCAAGAGCGCCGAGGTGGTTGGCGCTGACGCCTCCGACGTCATGATGTCCAAGCGATCCGCGTCTGTGGCCTGGGTGGAACCGCGGCAAACCCCAACTGTGGCTGCGTTGGCCGACCAGGTTGCCGCTCTGGCCGAACTCCCCGCCCGCACCATTGAAAGTATGCAGGTGGTCAAGTACGAGGTCGGAGACCATCACACGTTTCACTTCGACACCTTCGACCCCAACGAAACGGGGGCCGCGCGCCACCTCCGCAACGGTGGCCAACGGATCAAGACCGGGCTGTTGTATCTTGCCGCTCCCTCGATTGGAGGCAGCACCGCATTCCCCAACGTCAAAGCCCGCGTGAAACCCAAAGCGGGTCGGCTCGTCCTCTTTGACACCGTGATGCCGGGCACAACAACGCCGCACCCCGACGCCATCCACTCCGGCATGCCGGTTGTGCGCGGCCAGAAGTGGGCCTGCAACTTTTGGTTCCGGGAGCGACAGCCACCAAAGAAGTCTGGTCGGACCGGCGGCGGAAAGTCACAGTCCAGGAACAAACGTCGGTGACCGGCCGAGATAGGCCACTACCATCGCATTCATGACCCGGAACGAACCCATCCCTGATGACAAGAACTGGACCTGGGTGCTGGAACGTCCCTGTCCAGACTGCGGCTACGACGTGTCTTCGATCCCCCGCAACGAGCTTGGCGCTCACGTTCGTGCCAACGCCGCAGCGTGGCGTTCGGTGATGCAGCGCGGTGACATCGTCAGCCGCCGACCGCCAAGTGGTGCGGAGGGTCCAGTGTGGTCGGCACTCGAGTACGGCGCTCACGTCCGCGATGTCCACAAGTTGTTTGCCGACCGCATGCGCAAGATGCTCAAGAAAGAGAACCCGTCTTTCGCCAACTGGGACCCAAACGTGACCGCGCTCGCAGAGGACTACGCGTCGCAGGATCCGCCCAAGGTTGCGTATGCGCTCGCTCGAAACGCCGGTGAGTTTGCGGACCTTCTGGATCGGATTGCCGACGACGAATGGGCCCGCACCGGCGAACGTTCAGATGGCTCGCACTTCACGGTCGAGTCCCTTGCGTACTACGCGTTGCACGATCCAATCCATCACCTGTGGGACGTGGAGCAGGGCTTCGAAGCGCTGTAACCAACGCTCGTTCACCCAGGATCGGCAGGGTCCGCAGGCGGAACATCGGGATCCATCAGTCGGGTAAGCGTGGAAGCGTCCCACTGGCTCGCCACGCCCTGCTTGCGGAGAAAGTAGCTGACCAGATCCTCGGTGCTCAGACCCATCGAAGCGACAAGACCGGCCGCGATCGTGCGCAGGTATGCGGGACCCGGAGCTTGGGCCTCCACCCGACGGGGTGTCGTGATGGTCACAATCGGCAGGCCATCGCCGTGTTCTCCCAGAACCAGCGCAAGGCCGTAGTTGGCTTCGTATTGCAGCATGCGGCCGCGCTCGAGCAGCCGATGCAGCCGAAGGGGCTGGGGATGTTCGGCCGCATTCTCCTGACAGTGGATGTCCTCGAACTGCTGGACGGTTATGCGATAGAGGCGACACAGCGTTGGCCCCGCCGACGAACTCCGGGCGTCGGCGTCCAGTACCGCCACGCCCCCACCCCACCGGCGCGATGTGTGTCCGAAGTACAGCTCATGGTCAACCGCCATTGGCTCGCTGGCGGTGGGCGGTTGCCGATCACGGCTGCCGCGTTCGGTAACCGAAGGCAGCAGCGGCGGGGACCCGCCTGCCAGATAGGTCTCGAACCTTCGCCACGAAATGTTTGAGCCGAACGCGGCGTACCAGAGATAGTCCACACCGAAGATTGGTACAAACAACTCATTCCGGCAACTGAACGCCTTGCCGATCAGTCCACTACCTGTGGATCCTTCCGACACTTACCCGCTGAACCCGGTTCCGCTGGCTGCGCCCCCAGAGCCCAAAGGTCCTTCTGGGACCTTCTACCAGCGCGTTGGCAAACGAGCCGTTGGCTCGGTGCTCGCAGTCGGGGTCCTCATTGTGACGGCACCGATCATGGCGGCTGTCGCGCTCGCGGTCCGGTTGTCGATGGGGCCGGGCGTCATTTACTCCCAGACTCGGGTCGGGCAGCACCAGAAGCCGTTTCAGGTGCTCAAGTTTCGGAGCATGGACAGCGACCGTCGAGAGCCCGGCGGAGCCCACCGCAGCTTCCCGGGCGACGATCGGCGTATCACCCACAAGACAACTGCGGACCCGCGGCACACCCGTCTTGGCCGTTTCATTCGAAAGACGTCGTTGGACGAACTTCCGCAGTTGTTCAACGTCCTACGCGGAGACATGAGCCTCGTGGGTCCTCGACCCGAACTTGTTGGTGTCGCCCAGCAGCGCGGCTACCTGGATCACTGTCGACACACCGTTCGACCAGGGATCACCGGTGAATGGCAGACCTCGCCCGACCGGTCGGGTTTCATCTGGCAGAACCTGCATCACGATGAGGCCTACGTGACAAACGTGACGCTGCGAAATGACGTCCGGCTGCTGGCGCGAACACCGTGGGCACTCATCAGGAACGTTGGCGCCTGACCACCCGGTCAGATTGGCGGGATCGGGGATGTTGAGGTCCCAAGGCAATACAGTTGGCGATCTCGACCAGCACGCCCGATGTAAGGAACACGCTCGCCCTCATGCCAGATTCGTCCATCATTTACACCATCACCGACGAAGCGCCAGCGCTCGCGACCCGATCACTGCTGCCGATCATCCAGACGTTCGCCAGCGCGGCCAATGTTCAGGTCGAGACCCGCGATATATCGCTGGCAGGTCGGATCCTCGCCGTCTTCCCCGAATGGCTCGCAGACCGAGCGGTCGCCGACGACCTGGCCGAGCTGGGCGAACTTGCCACGACGCCGCAGGCCAACATCATCAAATTGCCCAACATCAGCGCATCGGTTCCCCAACTGAAGGCAACGATTGCCGAACTGCAGTCAGATGGCTGGCCCGTGCCCGACTTCCCAGATGATCCCGAAACCGATGAAGAACGCGATATTCGGGCCCGGTATGACAAGGTCAAAGGCAGCGCGGTCAATCCCGTGCTTCGCGAAGGCAACTCGGACCGCCGCGCTCCCGCGGCGGTCAAGCGCTACGCCCAGACAAACCCGCATTCGATGGGCGCGTGGAGTCCGGACTCAACCAGCCGGGTGGCGACCATGGGCAGCGGTGATTTTCAGGCAAACGAGAAATCGGTCACTATTGCGAGCGACGGATCGCTGCGCATCCAGCTGGTGGAGGCCGATGGGTCAACCACGGTGCTGAAGGAGTCGGTGCCAGTTCTGGCCGGCGAGGTGGTCGACGCCACATTCATGAGTCGCAAGGCGCTCATTGCGTTCCTTGATGAGCAGCTGCAGGTTGCGCGTGACCGGGGCGTGCTCTTCTCCCTCCACATGAAAGCCACGATGATGAAGGTTTCGGACCCCATCATCTTCGGCCACGCAGTCCGCACCTACTTCGCCGATGTGTTTGCCGAGCACGCAGATGCGCTGGCCGAGGCGGGGGCAAACCCCAACAACGGTCTGGGCAACGTTCTGAGCGCGGTTGCCGAGCTTCCTGCCGAGAAGGCCGCCGCAATTCGGGCCGCAATCACCGCCACCGTGGAGCGCGGACCAGATCTGGCAATGGTGAATTCGGACAAGGGCATCACCAACCTCCATGTGCCGAGCGACGTGATCATTGATGCGTCCATGCCCGCTCTGATTCGGACCTCCGGCCAAATGTGGAACCACCAGGGCCAGCTTCAGGACACGTTGGCGGTCATTCCTGACTCCAGCTACGCCGCCCTCTACACCGAGACCTTCACCCACTGCCGCGAGCAGGGAGCATTTGACCCAACGACCATGGGCACCGTGCCGAACGTCGGTTTGATGGCGCAGAAGGCCGAAGAGTACGGGTCCCACGACAAGACCTTTGAGCTACCGAACGACGGAACCGTCCAGGTGGTGGACCAGGAGGGCACCGTCCTGCTGTCCCACGATGCCGAAGCTGGCGATATCTGGCGGGCCTGCCAAGTGAAGGATCTCCCGGTTCAGGACTGGGTGAAGCTTGCGTGTCGCCGAGCCCGAGCCACCGGATGGCCCGCCGTGTTCTGGTTGGACCATGAGCGGTCCCATGATGCAGAACTGATCATCAAGGTCGAGCGTTACCTGGCCGACGAGTCATTGGTGGGAGATGTTTCCGATCTGGAGATTCACATCATGTCGGTGGCCGAGGCAACCCGCTACACCCTGGCCCGGGTCCGGGCGGGTGAGAACACCATCTCGGTTACCGGCAACGTCCTTCGTGATTACCTCACTGATCTCTTCCCGATCCTCGAGCTGGGCACCAGTGCCAAGATGTTGTCGATCGTTCCGCTGATGAATGGCGGCGGACTTTTTGAGACCGGAGCTGGCGGATCGGCGCCCAAGCACGTACAGCAGTTCGAGTCCGAGAATCATCTCCGATGGGACTCGCTGGGAGAATTTCTCGCCTTGGCCGAATCGCTGGACCACTACGCGGACGTCAATGAGAATCCTGCGGCCCGAATCCTGGCCGACGCGCTGGGCGAGGCGACCGGCAAAGTCCTTCTCAACGGCAAGTCGCCGTCCCGGAAAGTCAACGAGTTGGACAATCGCGGCAGTCACTTCTACCTGGCCATGTACTGGGCGCAGGAGATGGCGACCCAGACCGCCGATGCCCATCTGGCCGCGCAGTTTGCGCCGCTGGCCGAGGCGTTGAGGGCCAACGAGGAGACCATCATGTCTGAGCTCAACGAGGTTCAAGGCCAGGCCATGGATGTGGGCGGCTACTACTTCCCCAAAGATGAACCGGCCGATGCGGCCATGCGCCCGAGCGCCACCCTCAATGCTGCGCTCGCCGATTTCTCAAGCTGACAGCGGGCCAAAGGCTCCCAACCCACAGGTGGCGTCGGAAAAAGCTGCATATATATCCCAGGTTGACTATGGTTTGAGCTTCGCCGGGAAGAAGGCCCAAGGGGCCTGACAGGAGCAGCTCAATGAGAATGAAACGATGGATTGCGGTCGCCGCAATAGCGACACTCGCAACCACGGGGTTGGCGTTCGCCAACACTCCGACCGCAGGTGCGGCCACCTTTGTGGTCACCGCCGGTGATACCACCAGCCTGCGGGCCGCGATCTCTTCGGCCAATGCGAACGCCGACGCCGACGTCATCACCGTGCCTGCAGGCACCTACACCATTGCCAGTGCGGCAATCGATGATGACAACACCGCCGGTGACTTCGACGTCGCCCCCGGCGGTGGTTCGGTCACAATCAACGGAGCTGGAGCCGGGACGACCATTATCGATGGCGGCTTGATCGCCCGTGTATTCCACGTTCTGGATGGCGCAACCCTCATTCTCAATGACGTGACCATCAGCGGTGGAGTCGGTGAAGGCGCACCCGCCGGTACCGGCGGCGGCAGCGGCGGCGGCATCCTCAATCAGGGCACGTTGCAGGTAAACAATTCGGTCATCACCGGAAACGACGCCGAGCGGGCGGGCGGCGGCATCGAGGTCTCGGCCGGCGCCGCAACCACGCTCAGCGACACCGACCTGATTGGGAACTCCACAGGTCCCAACCCCGGTAACGGCGGCGGCCTGCACATCACCGGTCCCGGCACGTTGGTCATGACCGGCGGAACAGTTTCGGCAAACTTTGCAGCTTCTGAAGGTGGAGGCCTTTGGAACGGCGCGTCAACCATGGCGCTCTCGAACGTGACGATCACTGGCAATGAAGCCGCTGGTGACGACGCCGACAACGGCGGCGGCGGCGTATTCAACGAGGCCGGCACCCTCACCATCGACGGCGGCACCATCGCCGACAACATCGCCTCCGGTATCTCCGGCTCCGGCGGTGGAATCCTGGGCAACGTTGGCACGACCACCATTGTCAACGGCACCGCAATAACCAACAACGCCGCCTCGCGCGCCGGCGGCGGCATTGAGATCACCGGCGACACCTCACTGGAGCTCACCGCAGTCAACCTCACCGCAAACTCCGCAGGTGCCAATCCCGGTAACGGCGGCGGCCTGCACATCACCGGTCCCGGCACGACCGTGATTGCCAACAGTGAGGTGACCTCCAACAACGCGGCTCGCGAGGGCGGCGGTCTTTGGAACGGCTCCGGCGTCATGACGATCACCAACTCGGCGATCGATGACAACATTGCCGATGGTGCAGAAGCCCACGACGGCGGCGGCGGCATCTTCAACAACCGTGGCACCGTCAACATCACCGGCGGTACCATCAGCCGCAACGCTGCGACGGGCGCGGCTGGTTCTGGAGGCGGCGTGCTCAGCCTCGCTGGCATCTTGAACGTCACCGACACCACGCTCGCTGGTAACAGCGCCAACCGCGCGGGTGGCGGCATCGAGGTCAACGCCGATGATGGTGACGCCGATCCGGCCGCCGTGCCGACCGACACCAGTCTCACCGGCGTCACGCTCACCGGCAACTCCGCCGGCACGTCGCCAGGGAACGGCGGTGGCTTCCACATCACCGGCGAAGGGCTGGTGACGGTTACCCGCTCGACCGTCGATGGCAACACCGCCGTTGAAGGCGGTGGACTGTGGAACTTCGGTACGTCGACCATGAACGTCATCGACTCGACGGTGTCGAACAACTCCACCATGGGCGGCGACGCCAGCGATGGCGGTGGCGGCCTTTTCAACAACGGCGGCACGCTCAACACCCTGAACGTCACGCTTTCGGGTAACACCGCCACTGCGGTAGCCGGCGGCGGCGCGGTCAAGTCAAACGGCGGTGACGTCACACTGGAGCAGTCGACGCTGACGGCCAACAGCACCGGCGTCAATGCCTCTGATGGCAATCTGAGCCTGATTGGCTCCATCGTCGCCGGCAACACCGGCGCCGACTGCGAAAGTGCCGTCAGTTCCAGCGGTGGCAATGTGACCGGCCCAACCTGTGCCATCAACGGCACCAACGACGTGAACAATGTGTCCGACCCGGGCCTTGGCCCGCTCGCCGCCAACGGTGGCTCCACCCTCACCCACCTGCCGCAGGCGGGCTCGGTGGCCATCGACAGTGGTGCAGCCACCTGTTCGACGGTAACTGATCAGCGTGGTTCGACTCGGCCCTCTGATGGTGACAACGATGGGACGACGCGGTGCGACGCTGGCGCCGTCGAGGTTCTGACGTCGGGTGTCATCGAGCCCACGGCCACGCCAGTTCCGCCAACGGCCACGCCAGTTCCGCCAACGGCCACGCCAGTGCCGCCAACGGCCACGCCAGTGCCGCCAACGGCCACGCCAGTGCCGGTTGTGGTCACGGCCACGCCAGTTCCGCCAACGGCTACGCCAGTGCCGGTTGTGGTCACGGCCACGCCGCTGCCGGTTGTGGTCACGGCGACGCCGGCTCCTGTCATCGTCGCCCAGCCAACCGTCACTCCGGTCCCGGCGGTGCCCAAGCAGGGCGAACTCGCCCTCACCGGCAGGTCAAGCAACACCGCAGTCCGTGGGTTCGGATTGTTGATTATGGGCCTTGGTCTCTGCCTCATCGCGGCGGCCCGACGGGGACGATTCGGGAACTGAGTCCGCGGAACGATGGATCTGTCGGACCGCCGGCGTCGTCTTGGCGACCAGCGGTTCGACAGTCAACCATCCCGGGCCAGGTTGATGGAAGTGTTCGCCAGCACCGGTTGGCGCATCACACCGGCATTCCTGTCAGCGAGGGCCAAAGCAGGCCTACCGCGGTGGACGAAGAACCAGTTCGGGGGTGGCGGCCTTGTACTTCTGCCACGCCGCTTCACTCCCCCACTTCTTCTCTGCTCGGGCTTCGAGCATCGGCACGCCACTGATTCGGGTGATCAGCAACCAGACGAAGACGGGAGAGATCAAGGTTGCCCACCGCCAGCCACCCAGGTTGGGCAACGCAATCAACGCAATACCAAACCAGAGAAGGATCTCACCGAAGTAGTTGGGATGTCGGGACCACGCCCACAGACCGCTGGTGATGAATCGTCCGTTGTTGGCCGGGTCGCTCTTGAACGCGGACTTCTGACGATCGGCCACCACCTCGATGCCGAAACCCACGACCCAAATGAGCACGCCAATCACCGCCGCGACCCCCACCGGCTTCCGACCATCTTCGGCGGTGATCGCCGCCAACGCCGCGCCCAACGTCATCGAAACCCAGAGACCTTGAATGCACCACATCATCAGGAAGCGACCGAAGTTGTGCTTCAGCTTGTCGAAGCGTCGGTCCTTTCCTGCCCGGCGCACTCGCAGGAACAGGAACGATCCAAGACGCAAGGCCCAGACCGCAATGAGCGCCGAGAGCAGGATCGACCGAGCATCCCAGTTGTTGGCCAGGACGAGCGACACGATCGTGACCAGCAGGTAGGTGCTGCTGCCAGTGAGGTCGTAGTAGTGCTCGGTTCGCTTGAGGAATGAGGGAACAAAGACAACGACGTTCACAACGAACGCCAGAAGCACCGCTATGGCGAAAACCGACAGGCCTCCTGCCGACACTCCTCCCGAAGATCCCAGAATCGCCAGCAGCACGCCGAGCAGGATCGAGCCGACAATGCCGCCAATCGAGGTCAGGTTCATTCTGTTCATGTGACTCGTTCCGTCGTGAGAGAGCAAAAGCTCGGCCTATGAAGTGGTGGCCGACATTACCCGGGAGTACTCCCACCCCGCCCACTGAAGCAACGGTGTCTGGGGGTGGGGTTGACCTGGCAGGTGGCCAATTTGCGTCGGTTTGACGAGTTCGGCGCCTACCCCATGTCAGACTGGCTCGCCACACCCGCCGGCCGCGGCACTTCGCAGCGCCGCATCGATGACGCGTTGCACAGCCAGGCCGTCACCGAAGTCCGGCGTGATGGTCTGGCCCGATGCGATTGCAGAAATCCAACCTCGCGTCATGACGTCGGTTGTCCGGAAGACATCGCGGTAGGTGTTGTGGACGGTGTCTCGGCGCACACCGTTCCACACTTCATCAGGAATGGGCAGCGGTTGTGCGCCTTCGGTGTCGCCCTTGCGCAGCCCCCGGACCTGCTGGACGGTGTCCCAGTCACACGTTGCATGGATCGTGCCTTCGGTGCCATGAATCTCAAGGTGGTGGGACTGGCCAAATGGCGTCCCTTCCCAACAGACGGCGCTCGTCTGGAGGACGCCATAGGCCCCGGACTGGTACTGCACGGTGAGAACTGCGCTGTCCTCCATCTGGGTGTAGGCGGTTCCATCAGGACGGTCGGCTCGCTCAACGAAGTTGGCGGTGGTGGCTGAGACTGAACGCTCGGTGTCATCAAGAAGCCAGCGGGCCAGGTCAATCCAGTGAGAACCCAAATCGCCGATGATGCCCGCTCCCGCGATGGCTTTGTCAAAGCGCCACGAGTAGGACGGGTCGAAGCCGAAGCTCGTGTAGTAGCGAAGGTTGATGTGCAACGGACGGCCCACGTATCCCTCAGCCACCAGCTGGCGCACCCACTGGTTCATAGGCATCCAGCGGTAGGTGAACGGCACCAGGGTGGTCACCTCGGCGCGGGTGGCGGCTTGCACCATCTCCTCCGCCTCACCCACGTTGAGGCCCAGCGGCTTTTCGCACAGCACGTGGAGCCCGCGGCCCGCCGCCGCCAGCGCAAGCGGCCGGTGCGAATCGTTGGCGGTGGCAATGACCACGGCGTCCAACTCCTCCGCGCTCAGCATCTCCTCGGCGTCGGTGTACCAGGCCGGGATGTTCCAGGTCTGGGCAAAGGCTTCAGCCGGACCGGGGCGACGGCCACAGACCGCAACCACTTCGGCTTCCGGATGGTTGGTCAGCGGCGGAAGATACATGGTGTCCGCCCACCACGACGTGCCGAATACGCCGACACGCACGGTCATCGGGGAAGCGCGGGCGCCAATGATTCAGCATTAAGCGCGGCGCGAAGAAGGGCCGCCGGGGCCGGCGGTTTCAGCTGACCGGTGGGTTGCTTCTGGTCCAGGTCGCCCGGGAATGGGTATCCTTCGGCACTGGCGGCAATCACCGCGTTGATGTCTTCGCCGGAGCGGCCCTCCTGCTTCCAGCGCAGCAGAACCGGGTACAGGGCGTCCACCATTGCGGCGCGGTTCACCGCCTCCAGGGATCTCCCGAATGCCGAGGACACCTGGAACAGGTTGGCCATACGCCGAATGTCGGCGGTCTGATTGGAACCCGCCGCGTGAAGTACCGCCGGGTTGAACAGGATCACGTCACCCTTCTGCAGCGGCAGCTGTCGGTGGTGACCGGCGAAGTAGGCCGTGAAGTCATCTCGGCGCCACGCCACATATCCTGCCTCGTACTTCTGGGAATGCGGGAGATACAAGGTTGGTCCGGTCTCCACCGGCATGTCACAGTGCGCCACTGCGGCTTGGAGCGTGAGCAGGGGTGACAGTCGGTGAATCGGTGCCGGGTATGCCTCGGCCTCTTCCTCTTCCATGAAACCCAGGTGATAATCACGGTGCGGCTCCTGGGCATCGGCGCCGGGATTCACAACGTTGACCTGAGCCGTCATCTGATACCCGGGTCCGAGCCATGCAGTACACACCGCATCGACCACCGGGTTGGCGAAGTAGTCGGCAAATCCCTCAGGGTCGGCCAGGCAGTGCTTTTCGAGTGAGTTCCAGATCCGATCGTTGGCGCCGGGTTTTGCGAAGTGGTCGCCCGCCGACCGGCTCGAGTTCTTCTGCTCTTCTATGAGCTCTTCAAACAACGACGATGCGCGGTCGAGAACTGCAGGCTCAATGACGTTGCGGATGACCAGAACGCCCGGCCCATCGTGCAGGCACCGTTGCAACTCGCCCAAAACTGATCGTCTGTCAGCCCGCAGCCCCTCGGTGAGACCGGCGGTGGTGTACACCACCACGTTCTCAATGACGGCCAACGCCGTGGGATAGTCCGTAAGGGCGGTGTCGACTTCCACCAGGCTTGCCAGCTCGTTGACGTCACACTCAGCGGCAGACAACCAGGACGCGGTCATGACGGCCCCGGCGACAGGATTGAGAAAGTGCTGCTGGCTCGGTGCATGTTGGACCCCTCCTCTTGCGCCGTTCTGACCCTGATACCTGCCGATGCTAAAGCATCAGTGGCGTGACCGGCCACTCCAGAGATGCTCCTCTCCCTGACCAACTACGATCACCCCCACGACGAAGGGGAGATCGTGTCGCTGAGCAACAGAACGGCCGAAGAAGCTCCGGTGGTCGCCATCGATGGGTCCGGTGAGTTTTCTTCCATCGATGTGCTGTCTCATCGGGAGTATGCCCACGGTGTGCCGCACGAGGCGTTGGCGCTCCTTCGTAAACATCGGCCGATCCACTTCCAGCCGATCCCCGACCAGCGTCTTTGTGACCAGGCGCTGGTGATGACGCGCCATGAGGACGTCCTGGCCATCAGCAGGGACACCGATCATTTTGGCAACGCCCATGGTCTGAATCTGCGGGCCAACTATTCCGACGACGAGGATCGTCATCTTCTCAACCTCGACGATCCCGAACATCTTCGGCTGCGTCGGATGACCAACAGGAATTTCACGCCCAAAGTGGTGCGGCGATATGCCGACCACTACCGGGATCTGGTGGCGCGGCTCTTCACCGACGCAATCTCTGCGGCTGACACCTCTGCCAGCGGCGCGGCCATGGTCGATGTGGTCGATGGCATCTCGGTGCCCATGCCGCTGCTGGCCATCTGCGAGCTGTTGGGCAGCACTCCAGAGGACCGGGAGCAGCTGATTGCATGGAGCAACGCCATCATCGTGAACGACGATCCGGAGTACTGCCCCACTGAGCAGGACCGCGACGATGCGATGAAACAGATGGCCGCGTACTCCGTGCAGATGCTCGCCGATCGGCGAGCCGAACCTCGCGACGATCTGGCCACGCTGCTGGCCCAGCGGCTTGATCAGGGCGAGCTGAGCGCCGAGGAGTACGTCGGTTACGTGCTCCTGCTCTTTGTCGCTGGCAATGAGACCACGCGAAACAACATCAGCCACGGGCTCTTTCAGCTGGCCCGGAACCCCGAGCAGTATGAGCTGCTCAAGACCGGTCGGTACTGGGACTCGGCGGTCGAGGAAATGGTGCGCTGGTCAAGCCCGGTGATTTACATGAGCCGTACGGCATTGGTCGACACTTCCTACAAGGGCCACCAGATTGCCAAAGGCGACAAAGTCGTTTTGCACTACGGCTCGGCCAACCGCGACGAGCAGGTCTTCCAGGATCCCATGCGCTTTGACATCACCCGCAAGGACAATCCCCACATTGGGTTTGGGTTTGGTGCGCACTTCTGTCTGGGCGCACATCTGGCCCGACTGGAAACGCGCAGTGTTCTTGAGGAGCTGGTTGCTCGGGTTGACCGGCTGGAAGTCGCCGAACCACCCGCGTACCTGCAGTCCAGCTTTGTGGCCGGCATCAAACGGTTGAAGCTTGCGCTGACCCTCAACGACTGACTGGCATCCCGCCCGGTCGACCCCAGAATTTCGGGGGCTGGTAGCGTGGCGGGCGTGAGCAATGAGCAGACCAGTCATAATCTGGGCGCCGCTTCGTCCCGACGAGCGCTGATGGTGCTGCACGAGGTTGATGGACCGGGAACCCGGGTAACGGAGCGTCTTCGCCAACGGGGATTCGCCATCGACGAACACGTGGTCACCCACGACCGTGACAAGCCCAATGAGGCGGTGCCGTTCCCGACCTTTGCCGACTACGACCTCGTCGTGCTGCTCGGTTCCATTCGCTCGCTGACCCGCAAGGACGAAATCGACGCCTGGGTGGACGAGGAGCTACGCCTCATTGAAAGCCACGTTGCCGCCGACCGGCCGCTGCTTGGCATTTGCTTTGGCGGTCAGCTGCTGGCCGACGCCACCGGTGGTTCGGTGGAGGAATCGCCGGTGACCGAAATCGGCTGGACGACGATCGCCGCCCCGGACGGCCAGACCAACCCCGTGGGACCCGGACCATGGATGGAGTGGCATCATGACCGCTTCACTCCCCCCGCCCACGCCACGGTCATCGCACAAAGCGAACACGCCATCGAATTGTTCCGCCTTGGACGATCGGTCGGTACGCAGTTCCACCCCGAGGTTGACGTTGCCCACGTGGCCGACTGGTTGGCCAACGCGGGCGACGACTACCTGGCCGAAAACGACGTGGACACCGAAGCGCTCCTGGAGGAAACCCGTCGGCAGGAGGCGCACAACATCGAACAGTGCCACGCCTTTGTGGACTGGTTTTTGGACGAGGTGGCATTCGCATGACCGACCGGCCGTTGATTGGACTCACCGGTCGCCGCAAGACCGGCGCCGACGTTATGGGAACCCCCAAGGAACTCCAGGTTCTGGAAGCCGATTGGTTCTATGCCGACTACGCCCGCGGCGTCCTGGCTGCCGGTGGACTGCCCGTCAACCTTCCGTTGGACGCTGACCCGGCCCTCTACATGGACCGGCTGGACGGAATACTCCTCTCCGGCGGCGCGGATATCGATCCCGGTCGCTACGGCGCGCCGCCCGAGACCAACGACTTTCCCCCGGAGTTGGGACGCGATGCCTACGAGTTCACGCTGCTTGGCCATGCGGCCGAAGCTCAACTGCCGGTGCTGGGCATCTGCCGGGGACTTCAGCTGATCAACGTCTTTGCTGGCGGATCGCTCAACCAGCACATTCCCGACCATGCCCGCTTCAACAGTCCTCCCAACCAACACGCGCACGCCGTTCACCTGGCTGAGGGTTCAACGCTTCGACGTCTCTACGGCAACGACACCATGACGGTCAACAGCCTCCATCACCAGACCGTGGATCAGTTGGGTAGCGGCCTTGCGGTAGCCGCCCAGGATCCGGATGGCAGCGTTGAAGGCATCGAGCATCAGAGCCTGCCAATTCTGGGCGTCCAATGGCACCCGGAGATGCAGGACACGCGCGACACCGACCCGGTCTTTGCGTGGATCGTGGAGCAGGCTCGAGGCTGAACGTTTGGGGCCCACCCGAGCTGCCAATCGGTAACGCGGTGCGCCTCATCTGGAGCGTCTCCGGTCTAGGCTCACGGCCATGGGAGCCTGGGGTACCGGAATATATGAGAACGATGATGCCGCCGACTGGGTGGATGACCTGGAAGAGCTGGGCTTCGACGCGATTATTGATGCTTTCGAGGCCACCGAGAACGCTGAGTATGTGGAGGCGCCGGAAGGCGCAGCCGCCGTGGCCGCTGCCGATGTGGTCGCCCGCCTGATCTCAGGCGTTGGGGAAGTCTCCGAAGACACCGAAGCAGTGATGCAGTGGATTGCGTCGGTGAGGGAAGGCGCTTGGCCGCAGTTGGTTGGGCGGGCGCTGATCGCGGTGGAGCGGGTGATCGCCGACGAATCAGAACTGGCCGAGGTGTGGGCCGATGACGAAGAGGACCCGGACGCTCTTGACGATTGGTTGGCGGTGGTCAACGGCATTCGCCGCCGTCTGATCGAACTCAGCTGAGCGAGCAGTACAGCGCCGTTTCGGAGTCCTGCGCGAACGCTTCGGCCGCGCTGGTGGGCGCTACCGCCGCAGTCACACTGGCCACTGCGACCACCAGCGCCACCGCCGCTGGGGCCAACCGCACAGCGCCTGCGCCGGGCACATCCTGATCCGGCACCGGCCGCTCATCCAGCATGAGATGAAAGATCATCGCGACGATGCCGAGGGCTACCGCCACCCACCAGACCACGACGTAGGAACCGGTGGCATCGGCAAACCGGCCCCCCAGCCACGCCCCGAAGAACGAGCCGAACTGGTGGAAGAGAAAGACCAGTCCAAACAGGGCGCCGGAGTGGGTGGTCCCAAACTGTTGCGTCACGATGGCGCTGGTCAGCGGCACCGTCGCCAACCACAGCAGTCCAATGGTGGCCCCGAAGATGATCGTGGTGGTGCCGCTTATTGGAATGACCACGTAGGCCGCAATGAAGACGGCGCGCATGCCGTAGATGATCGCCAACAGCTTCGTGTAGCTGAAGCGTTGTCCCAGCAGACCCGCCGAGAACGAACCCACCACGTTGAAAAGGCCAATCAGCGCCAGCGCCCAGGAGGCCGTGGATAACGAGACATCGAACCGAGCGTCCTGCGTGTAGCTGACCAGGTAGGTCCCGATGAAGGTCACGTGAAATCCGCAGACCAGAAAACCGCCGCACAACAGCCAGTAGGACGGTACGCGGCTGGCCCGCACCAACTCCTGGCGCAGCGTACGCGTGGCCGACGTATCCAGATCGTTGGTGGACGGGTAGTCGCTGGCCCGGCCGCGAAACATCGGCGTGAAGACCATGAGCGTTGCGGCCACCGCCGCCATCACCAGAACCGTGTTCTGCCACGTGGTCCGATCAAGGAGAAGCCGGCCCAGCGGAATCATCGCAAACTGGCCCAGTGACCCCAGCGCGCTCACGCTGCCCAACACCACTGAGCGGCGCTCCGCCGAAACCATCCGGCCAACTGATGAGAGCACGACTGCGAAACTCGCGGCGCCAACGGCAAGCCCACTGAGCACGCCACCGGACAGGATGATCATGCCGGACGACGTTGATTGTGCCATCAGCACCAGGGCCAGTACGTACAGGACCGCGCCGGCCGCCAAGGTGCGCCCGGCCCCCCACCGGTCCGATATCGCACCGGCAATCGGCTGACTGAACCCCCAGACCAGGCTCTGCACGGCGACCATGAGTCCAAAGGTTTCGCGGCCAGTGTCCAACGTCTCGATGACAGGATCCACATAGAGACCAAAGGTCGATCGGATGCCAAGGGCTATTGAGGTGATGGCACCACCGAACGCCACGATGAGCCAGAGGGGTACGGGTCGGGTTCTGCCCGGAATCTGCACCGCCGTCACGCCCAGAATCTACACCGGCAGAGGCCGCCGCCCGAGCGGTGGGCGGGTGTTAGGGTCCTCGGTACTTCGCAGGAGTCAAACCATGGGTTTCTTCAGAGTATTGCTGGATTGGATTGCGCGGCTCTTTGGGGGTGGACCACGTCCCGGCCCGCCCCCCGGAGGTCCCCTGACCACCATCGGCAACCAGCCGAACCCCGAGCCTGGTGCGGAACCTGAGCCTATACCAGAGCCGGAGCCCGAACCAGCCAAACCCGCGTCCGAACCGGCGAAGCCCGCAGCCGAAGAAAAGAAAGAAGCGTCCGAGCCCGCCGTCGTAGCGCCGAAGAAAATGACCGCCGGTGAAATGGAAAAGGAACTTCGTACGCTGCTCAAATCGGAAGACAAATTGATTGAA